>MDTE01072621.1_pt1 | contig 24919 bp, 21 predicted proteins | sample 811231 | NCBI WGS metagenome assembly MDTE01 (sample SAMN05326651, study PRJNA326480) | marine metagenome | isolation source: seawater | place: Indian Ocean: Red Sea | collected 2010 | reverse complement strand
GATCCCGACCCGTTGCTGCATGCCGCCGGACAACTGATGCGGATAGCTGCCGCCATAGCCCTGCAGCCCGACCCGGTCGAGCCACTTCTCTGCTTCGCCAAGATATTCGTCGCGGGAAATGCCCCGCACATCGAGCGCCATGGAGGCGTTTTCCGCCACCGTCTTGTGGGGTAGCAGCGCGAACTTCTGGAACACCATCGACATCTCTTCGCGGCGGATGCGTCGAAGTTCCTCGGCCGAAGCGCCCAGAATGTCGCGCCCTTCGTAGATGATCTCGCCCGCCGTGGGGTCGATAAGCCGGTTGACGTGCCGGATGAGTGTCGACTTGCCCGATCCCGACAGCCCCATGATGACTGTGATTTCGCCCGCCTTCACGTCGACATTGATGTCCTCGAGGCCGAGCACATGGCCGTATTCCTCGAGCAGTTCGGGCTTTCCAAGCCCCTCGTCGCGCACCGCACGCAGCGCGTGCGCGGGGTCCGGTCCGAAGATCTTGTAAAGGTTTCGGATCTCGATCCGTGTTTCGGGTTCCATGGCGGGCGCGCTCATCGGTCCTGTCCTGCATTGATGCGCGCGAGCGCAAGCTTGGTTGTCCGGTCGAGGATCACCGCCAGCACCACGATGCCGAGGCCGGAGACGAGGCCAACCCCGAGTTCGAGATTACGAATGCCGCGAAGCACCAGTACGCCCAGGCCGGGCGCGGACACGAGCGAGGCGATAACGACCATCGACAGGCTCATCATGATGGTCTGGTTCACGCCAGCCATGATGTTGGGCAGGGCCAGGGGAATCTGCACCTTGATCAGTTTCTGCTGGTCGGTCATGCCGAACGCGTCGGCCGCCTCGATCACATCTTTGTCCACGAGACGGATGCCGAGATCGGTGAGCCGGATCACCGGCACAATGGCGTAGAGGATGATCGCGATGCCGTAGAGTTTCGGCTCCGTGACCGAGAACAGGAAGATCAGCGGGATCAGATAGACGAAGGCGGGCAGGGTCTGCAGCATGTCGAGGATGGGGATGAACATCCGCTGCAGGCGGTCGCTGCGTGCCATGGCGATCCCGATCGGCACACCCAGTATCACGCACAGGAGTGCACACACGAATATGACCGCAAGGGTCTGTGCCGCGAAGCTGTAGAAGTCGATGAAGGCGAGTGTCAGCAGGCAAACCGCCACGAAGACCACGAGCCGCCGCGAACGGCTGACCAGCAGCACGATCGCTAGCAGCACGGGGATCATGATCCACCACGGCGTCGTCTCGAACAGCCAGAGCGCGCCTTCCAGGAACCAGCTGAGCGGCTGGGTGATCGGATCGAGGACCAGGCTCAGCCCGTCCTTGATGTCGAGGAAACCGTTCTCGATGCTCTTTGTGAGCGCACGCGACTGGGGAAAGGCGCCGCAGGCCTCGTGCAGTTCATCCATCGAGGGGAACGGCAGCTTCCAGATAGACGGGGCGGGCGCGTCCGTTCCAGCATTCTGCGTCAGAAGGTCGGCGATGGAGGTCGGACCGCTGGATTGCTCCGATCCGCTCTCGCACCATGACTGGAGCCCGAGAGCATGGAAGATCGACTCATAGGTCGCCAACTTGCATCCCCTCCGTCCACTTGTTCGCCCAACTCAAACCGACGGCCGGAAACCCAGATTCCCGGCCGTGCAGGATTTGTTCGTTGTGCCCGGGGGCTACTTGAGCAGGCCGGCCAGTTTTGTCCTGGCTTCGTCGTTCAGCCAGTTTCCCCAGACGTCCTTGTAGGTCGTCAGGAAGTGCACCGTCGTTTCCTCAATGGATGCGTTCTTGTCTTCCTTCCAGGCGAGGACGGCGCCCATCTGCTGGTTGGTGAAACTCAGTTTCGACAGCATGGCGACCACCTCGGGCTCGCGCGCTGCGAAGTCCGTGGTTACACCGGTCACGACACGCGCGGAGGGATACGATGATTTCCCAACGTCCTTGCAATCGGGATTGCGATTGCACTGGTGAATTTTATCGACGTACGGGCCTAGATCGACCGGAACCATTTCGAACTTGCCGAGCAGGGCCGTGGGCGCCCAGTAGTACCCGAACCAGGGTTTCCCGGCGGTATAGGCAGATCCGATCGAGGCGGCCAGCGTGTCGCCGGAACCGTGGTTGAAGACCTCGATCCCGCGTCCCTCGAGATCGAAGGCCTGCTTCAGGCTGTCATTGACGATCCGGCAGCCCCAGCCCTCGGGGCAGTTGTGGAAACGCCCGCCGACGAGCTCGGGATTGGCCAGGACGCCTTCGATGGTTTTCAGCTCGGGGTGCTTTTCGGCCAGGTATTTCGGGATCAGCCAGTGCTCCGCGCCGCCGTCGGACAGCACGTTGGAGATGGTCTTCACTTTCCCCTCGGACTCCAACTTCAAGTAGACCGGGGCTGAGTTGATCCACATCTCGGTCGCGATATCGGGCTCTCCGTTCTCCGCGAGCGAGGTCGCGGCCGGAACCGTGTCCGACGGCACCGCGGTGACCTTGCAGCCATAGCCCTGTTCCATGATGAACTTCGCGACGTTAGTGACGACCGAGGCCGACGCCCAGTTCATCTCCGTGATCGACACCTCGCCGCATTCGGCGTGGGCGTCCGGGGTGCCAGCGGTGAGCACAATCGCTGCCGCAAGGACCGAAATCTTCAGCGTTCCAGAAAAAATACCGCTCATGGCGTTCACTCTCCTGCGTATCTCTTTGTTGTCATTCCGACCTACCCGGAGGCCACCTTGGCGACACTTCCGCGCTTGCCGGGATTTTTCTTAGATAAACAGTACCTTATGTGATGAGGTGCCGACTCTCAAGGTCAGGTCAGGAAAAGTGAGGAAAACCGCGCTTTGAGTGCCACACCCTCTTCCCGTTTCGCCCGCAAGGCGTTACATCCCTACCGCCATGAGCACACAAGTCTTCATCGACGGCGAGGCCGGGACCACCGGCCTGCAGATCTACGAGCGCCTGGCGCCGCGGGCCGACATCCAGCTGATTCAGCTGGGTGACGACGCGCGCAAGGATGCCGGCGCGCGCCGCGAGGCCCTGAATGCGGCCGACGTCGCGATTCTATGCCTGCCCGACGATGCCGCCCGCGAGGCGGTGTCCCTGATCGATGGTGACACCGTGGTGATTGATGCCTCGACCGCCCACCGGGCCGTCGACGGCTGGGTCTATGGATTTCCGGAATATGCCGAGGGCCATCGGGATGTGTTGCGGGCCTCGCAGCGGATCAGCAATCCAGGCTGCTATGCCATCACCTCGGTGGCGATGCTGCATCCGCTGGTGGATGCCGGCGTGCTGCCGGCCAACTATCCGGTCTCGATCAACGCCGTCTCGGGCTATTCCGGCGGCGGCAAGTCCCTTATCGCCGCGTTCGAAGATGAGGGTGTCGCGAACCATACGGACAGCACCATCTATGCGTATGCGCTGGGCCTCCAGCACAAGCACATTCCCGAGATCACGCGTTGGGGCGGGCTTGCCCATGCGCCGATTTTCGTGCCGTTGGTCGCGGACTACTACAAGGGCATGATCGTCCAGATTCCCCTGGCGCTCTGGCATCTGCCGGGCGCACCGACCGCCGCCGACCTGCATGGGGCTCTCGCCGATCATTATGCGGGCGAGCGTTTCGTGACGGTTGCGCCGCTGGGCGAGGGCGGGGATCCGGCGACGCTGGACCCCGAGGCGCTCAACGACACAAACGAATTGCGGCTCTACGTCCTGCACAATGACAAGACCGGTCAGGCGGTCGTCACGGGCGTGATCGACAATCTTGGAAAAGGGGCGTCCGGACAGGCCGTCCAGACACTGAACTTGATCATGGATGCAGATGAGAGCGAGGGGCTCTAGCGCCAGCGAAGGGAATTCACCATGAGCAATGCCGTCAAACCCTATCTCGGCGTGATGCCGACCATTGCCGATGACGTTTTCATCGCCGACACCGCCTCGGTGATCGGCGATGTGCATATTGGGTCCGGCTCCAGCGTTTGGTACTCAAGCGTCATTCGGGGCGATGCGGGCAGCCATATCCGGATCGGCGAGCGGGTGAACATCCAGGACGGGACCGTGATTCACATCAACGGTCCGCGCGAGGACGGTTCCGACCACATGCCGACCATTATCGGAGACGAAATCACGATCGGCCATTCCGCGCTGATCCATGCCTGCACGCTGCAATCGCGCTGCTTCATCGGCATGCGTTCCGTCGTCCTCGATGGCGCGGTGGTCGAGACGGGCGCAATGGTCGCGGCCGGCGCGGTCGTCTCGCCGAACAAGATCGTGAAGTCGGGTGAGTTGTGGGCGGGTATCCCCGCCAAGCCGCTCCGCGAATTGCGCCAGGAGGAGCTCGACTACTGGCCGGAATCCGTCGCCACCTACGCGCGGATGGCCCAGGAACACATCAAATCGGGCAACGGCGCGCTCTAGGCCTCTTCGGCGGCGTCTGCGTCGTCGATGCGCAGCGACGCATAACTGCCCGGCGCGGCCTCGATGACCTTGAGCTTGCCGTCACCCGGCGCGCGGGCATCGACCTCGCCGCCGGAATTCTTGGTCAGCCACTTGCGCCATTCCCGCCACCACGAACCCGGGTGTTCCTTCGCGCTCTCGAACCATTTGTCCGGATCGGCGGGGTTCTTCGCGTTCGTCCAGTAGCCGTATTTCTCGACCGTGGGCGGGTTCACCACACCGGCGATATGACCGGAGCCGGCCAGGCAAAACTTTACCGGGCCGGAATAGATCTGGGTCGCGGCGTATGTCGATTTCCACGGCGCAATATGGTCTTCCTTGGTCGACAACATGAAGACCGGTGTCTCGATCTTCGATAGGTCGATCGGCACGCCGCCGAGCTCGATCCCGCCGGGCTCGACCAGCTTGTTCTCCTGGTACATGCGGCGCAGGTAGAAGCTGTGCATCTCCGCCGGCATGCGCGTGGAATCCGAGTTCCAGTAGAGCAGGTCGAAGGGGAGGGGCTCCTTGCCCAGCAGGTAGTTGTTGACCACGAACGACCAGATCAGGTCGTTGGCGCGCAACATGTTGAAGGTGGTCGCCATGGACGAGCCTTCGAGCACGCCGCCTTCCTCTTCCATCCGCTCCTCGAGGGAATCGAGCTGTTCTTCGTCGATGAAGACGCCGAGTTCGCCCGGCTCTTTGAAGTCGGTCAGCGCGGTGAAGAAGGTGGCTGACTTGAAGCGGTCGTCGGCCTTCTCGGCCATGTAGGCGAGGGTCGAGGCGAGGAGCGTGCCGCCAAGGCAGTAGCCGATGACGTTGGCATCCTTCTCGCCGGTCGCCTTTTCCATGGCGTCCAGCGCGGCCAGCGGCCCTTCGAACATGTAATCCTCGAAGGATTTTTCTGCCAGCTTGCTGTCCGGGTTGACCCAGGAGATCACGAACACCGACAGACCCTCATGGGTGCACCAGCTGATAAACGAGTTCTTGGGCTGCAAATCGAGGATGTAATACTTGTTGATCCAGGGTGGGATGATCAGCAGCGGGCGCTTGTCGACCTTCTCGGTGGTCGGCTCGAACTGGATCAGCTGCATCAGGTCGTTTTCAAAGACCACCTTGCCCGGTGTGACCGCAATGTTTTCGCCCAGCGTGAAGGCGGTTTCATCGGTCTGGCGGATCTTCAACTGCCCGTCGCCGCGCTCCATGTCGTCAAGCAGGTTCCCGAGACCCTTCACCAGGTTCTCGCCACCGGATTCGACCGTGGCGCGGATGACCTCGGGATTGGTCATCAGGAAGTTTGTCGGGGCCAGCGCATCGACGAACTGGCGGGTGTAGAAATCGACCTTCTTGGCCGTCTTGTCGTCCAGGCCCTCGACCTCGCGCACTGTGTTGGTCAGCCAGCGCGACGACAGCAGATAGGACTGCTTGATGTAGTCGAAGACGATGCTCTCGTCCCATTCGGAATCCCGGAACCGGCGGTCTTCGCTGTCGGGTGCATGGGTCGGGTCGACCTCGGCGCCCACCATGCGCTGGGTCGTCGTCTGCCAGAGATCCATATAATCCTGCCAGAGCTGGAACTGGGCCTGCATCAGATGCGCGGGATTCGAGATCATGCGCTGGGTCAGTTCCATGAACGCCGAGCCCACATTCAGCGGGTCGCCCATGCCCAGGGAACCGGACTGGTTGGAAAGGAATGCGTTCAGGAGTGTCTGGCTGCGCTCCGCGATCTTGGCCATGGAGGCCGCAAGCTCATCAGGGGCGGGCGTGTCATTCCCGGCATTCGTTCCATTTTGTTGATCAGCCATTCGCCAATCCTCTATAACTTCAACACTTTTCCGATTCGCACCGGATTCGGCTCGCTGTTTCGTCGTGCAAAGACTGATGCTGCAAAACTATGTTGCAGTGCACAAAAGATCAAGCGAGTAGAAACATCGGGGGCGATTCGTGCAACGCCGCGAGGGGTGGATAGATATGAAAACCGGGACTTTCGGAACTACGCGTCGTGCGCTGCCCGTCTTGGTTGCGCTGGTTTTGAGCGGTTGTTCGTTTTCCGATCTCGATGTGTTCGGGCTGTTCGAGGACGAACCGCAGACGGCGGAGCGCCCTGCGGATGAAAACCTTCGCGCGCGCGCCGACGAGGAACGCGATGCCGCCGAAGACGCCGACACCCCGTCCCTGACAACGGTTCCCAGCCGTCCCGCCGGGGTCGAGGCCACCAATCGCGACCGCGTCGTTAAGGGACTGATCTCGGATCGCGAGAATGCGCGCTACACGGACGAGGCGATCCGTCTCCAGGGTTCGACCCGCACGCCCGATACCTCTCAGTTGGCGACCCGGACACCGCCGCCGCCACCACCGCCGACGCCACAGGCCCCGGTCGCAACAGCGCCGCCGCCACCGCCGCCGTCCGCACCGTCGCCGTCCCAGATCATTGCCGGTGCGGTAAGCACGCCGGCTCCGCGCCCGGCCGCGCCGGCGCCCGCCCAGCAGGCCTCCGTCGTGGTGGATCCCACGGCGATAGACGGGGGCGGGTATGCCCCGGTTTCGGCCCAGGTCAGCCGCGACACCCAGGTCGCGACCATCCAGTTCAACCATAATTCCGCGAATCTGAGTGCGGGAGACCGCCAGATCATCTCGACGGTCGCATCGGCGGTGCGGGAATCCGGCTCGCGGTTGCTGGTGGTCGGACATGCGAGCAGCCGCACGCGGCAGCTTTCGAAGGCGCGTCACGAAGTGGTCAATTTCGATGTTTCGTTTGCGCGCGCCAATGCCGTCGCACAGGCGCTGATCCAGTCCGGCGTTCCGTTGAACAATGTCACCGTCGAGGCTGTGGCCGACGACCAGCCGATCTATTCGGAAGCGATGCCGAACGGAGAGGCGGGCAATCGGCGCGCCGAGATTTACTTCCTCAACTAGACGAAATGAAAAGGGCCTCGCACGCCCGCCCAGAGGAATGTAAAAGAGCGCGCGGCGTTGCCTGTTGGCAGCGTCTTTACACCCATTATCGAAAACCAACCGGTCCGGACCCATGCACACGGAATTTCACCGCATTAAGCGGTTGCCGCCCTACGTATTCTCCGAAGTGAATGCGATGAAGGCGGCCGCGCGTGCGGCGGGTGCGGATATCATCGATTTCGGCATGGGCAATCCGGATTTGCCGACGCCGCCGCATATTGTCGAGAAACTGGTTGAGACGGTCCAGGACCCGCGGACCCATCGCTATTCGAATTCGCGCGGCATACCCGGTCTGCGCAAGGCGCTGGCCGGATATTACGAGCGGCGCTTCGGCGTCGACATCGCTCCCGAACGCGAGGCCATTGTCACCATCGGCTCCAAGGAAGGGCTCGCCAACCTGGCGCAGGCCATCACCGGGCCGGGCGATGTGATGCTGGTGCCCAACCCGTCCTATCCGATCCACCAGTTCGGCTTCATCATCGCCGACGGGACCGTGCGCTATCTGCCGGTCGCGCCGGATGCCGAGTTCATGGTCGCGCTTGAGCGTGCGGTGGTGCATTCCCAGCCCAAGCCTGTCGCGCTGGTGCTTTGCTATCCCGCCAACCCGACGGCCGTCACGGCCGATCTGGATTTCTATGCCCAGGTGGTCGATTTCTGCCGCGCCCACGAGATCATCGTGCTGTCCGATCTCGCCTATGCGGAAATCTATTTCGACGACAATCCGCCGCCATCGATCCTGCAGGTGCCGGGGGCCAAGGATGTCGCGGTCGAGTTCACTTCTCTCAGCAAGACCTATTCCATGCCGGGCTGGCGCATCGGGTTTGCCGCCGGTAATCCGCAACTGATCGGGGCACTGGCGCGGGTGAAAAGCTATCTCGACTATGGCGCCTTCACGCCGATCCAGGTTGCCGCAACGGCCGCTCTGAACGGGCCGCAGGATTGCGTCGAGGAAACGCGTGCGATCTATCGCGAACGGCGGGATGTTCTGGTCGAGGGGCTGACCCGCGCGGGCTGGGATGTCCCGGTGCCGACCGCGAGCATGTATATCTGGGCGCCGATCCCGGAACCCTTCGCATCCCTGGGCAGCGTGACCTTTTCGAAGCTGCTGCTCAAGCACGCCCATGTCGCGGTCTCGCCGGGCCTCGGGTTCGGAGAATATGGCGACGGGCATGTCCGCATCGCCCTGGTCGAGAACACCCAGCGTATTCGTCAGGCCACGCGCAGCCTGCGTCAGCTCTTCGCCGAACCCGACAAGGCGTTGGCCGATGCGGCGGATGCTGCCCAGATGTCCGTCGCGGCGAAACAGCCGTCAGAGAGTTGAGGTCGAGAATGTCGAATTCATTGCGGGTTGCGATTGCGGGGCTGGGAACGGTCGGCGCCGGGACGATCGAGGCCCTGACCCGGCACCGGGATCTCATCGCCAGACGTGGTGGCCGAGCCGTCGATATCGTCGCGGTGTCGGCGAAAAACCGATCCAAGGACCGGGGTATCAGCCTCGACGGGTTTGACTGGTATGACGATCCGGTGTCCATGGCGCGCGAGGCGGATGTCGATGTGGTCCTCGAGCTGATCGGCGGCGAGGACGGACCCGCCAAGGCGGTCTGCGAAGCTGCCATTGAATCCGGTAGTCATGTGGTGACCGCGAACAAGGCGCTGTTGGCGATGCGCGGAAATGCGCTGGCGGCCGCGGCGGAATCCGCCGGCGTGTCCCTGAGCTACGAGGCGGCGATCGCGGGCGGCATTCCCATCGTCAAGGCGCTGCGTGAAGGCCTGGCCGGCAATGCGATCACCCACGTCTATGGAATTCTGAACGGGACCTGCAACTATATCCTGACCGAGATGCGCGAGAACCGGCTGTCCTACGAGACGGTTCTGGCCGACGCCCAGAAGCTCGGCTATGCCGAGGCGGAGCCGAGCGTCGATGTCGACGGCATCGATGCAGCCCACAAGCTGGCCCTGTTGTCGAGCCTCGCCTACGGCACCAAGGTCAACTTCACAGGTGTCTATACCGAGGGTATCCGCAAGGTCGCGCTCGAGGATATCGACTATGCCGAGGAGTTCGGTTTCCGGATCAAGCTGCTGGGCAGTGCGCGGATGACCGAGAACGGGCTCGAACAGCGCGTCTATCCCTGCATGGTTAGCCAGTCGGCTTCGATCGCGCATGTGGAGGGTGCCTACAACGCCGTGGTGGCGCGCGGCGATTTCGTCGACGACACGATGTATCAGGGCCGCGGCGCCGGGGCTGGACCGACCGCGTCGGCGGTGGTCGCCGACATCATCGATCTGGCGCGCGGCAGCTCGATGCCCACATTCGGGATGCCGGCCGGTCAGCTTGCCGACGCGCCGGTCTCGCCGATCGAGCGCCACAGGGGAGCGTACTACATTCGCCTGATGGTGAAAGATCAGCCGGGCGTGATTGCCGAGGTGACCGCGGTCTTCCGCGACGAGGCGGTGTCGATCGAGACAATGCTGCAGCGCGCACGATCGCAAACCCAGGCGGTTCCGGTCGTGCTCACCACTCATGAGTGCGAGGAAGCCGCGATGCGCCGCACACTGGATCGTATCGAGGCATTGGATTCTGTCGTCGAACAGCCGACAATGATCAGAATCGAAACACTGACCTGAACAGAGCCGGGACACCGGCCGTTAACACGACGAAGACAGGGGGGTTTTATGGCCAGCCAATCCGAGGCGGTGATGGACCGCAACATGGCGATTGAAGCGGTGCGTGTGACCGAGGCGGCCGCAATTGCGGCGGAAAAATGGATCGGGCGCGGCGACGAGCGTGAGGCCGATGCGGCCGCGGTCGAGGCCATGCGGGCCGCGCTCAACAAGCTGAGCATCGACGGCACCGTGGTGATTGGCGAGGGCGAACGCGACGAAGCGCCGATGCTTTACATCGGAGAGAAGGTTGGCACCGGCGGCCCGAAGATCGACATCGCGCTCGACCCCCTGGAAGGCACAACCATCACGGCCAAGGCGAACCAGAACGCCATGGCGGTGCTGGCGCTGGCCCCGGACGGGGACTTTCTGAACGCGCCGGACGTCTACATGGAGAAGATCGCGATTGGCGGCGGCTTCAAGACCGCGCTCATCGACATCGACGCGCCGCCCGTCGACAATCTCAGCCGGCTGGCGAAGGAAAAAGGTGTCGATCTTTCCGATCTGACCGTTTGCATCCTGGACCGGCCGCGCCATGAGGAGCTGATCGCGTCTGTGCGCGAGGCGGGCGCGCGCATCTTCCTTATTTCCGACGGCGACATCTTTGGCGTCATGGCCACGTCCGACCCGAACAGCGGCATCGACATGTATTTGGGCAGCGGCGGCGCGCCGGAAGGCGTGCTGGCGGCGGCGGCGCTACAGAGTATCGGCGGCCAGATTCAAGGCAAGCTCCTGTTCCGCAACGATGACGAGATCGGCCGCGCGCGCAAGCTCGGCATCGAGGATCTTGACCGGGTTTACGATCGCGATGATCTGGCGTCCGGCGATGTGATCTTTTGTGCCACCGGCGTCACTGACGGTTCCATGCTCAAGGGTGTCCACAAGTTCCCCGGCGGCGCGAAGACCCATTCGCTCGTCATGCGCTCCCACACGGGCACGTCGCGCGAAGTCATCACCCGGCACAATTTCGAACGCAAGCTCGGCATGGACGACTGATCGAAAATGACGGCAGCGGAGAATCCGGTCTCGAACGCGACATCTGAAACGGATGTCCTCGTTGCGAAATCGGTGACCGGGCGCCGCTGGGTGCAGCGAGTAGGCGATGACCGCACCGGCCTGGCGCTGGCGCAGCGCCTCGACCTGCCCGAGATTGTCGGCCGGGTCATGGCCGCGCGCGGTATCGAGATCGAAGCCGCCGAACAGTTCCTGGAACCGACCCTGCGTGATGTATTGCCCGATCCGGCGCGCCTCCAGGGCATGGACGTGGCGGCCGAGCGTCTGGCCGACGCGATCCGGGATGGCGATTCAATCGCGATCTTCGGGGATTACGACGTCGATGGCGCGACGTCGTCGGCGCTGCTCGCGCGGTTTCTGTCGGCCGCGGGTGTGCCCGCCAGGGTCTACATTCCCGACCGTATCACCGAGGGTTACGGCCCGACCACGCCGGCGATGCTGCGTTTGCGCGCCGAGGGGGTCGGGCTGGTCATCACCGTCGATTGCGGGACCACGGCCTTCGAACCCCTGGAGGCGGCCGCGGATGCCGGGCTCGACGTGATCGTGGTCGATCACCACGTCGCCGAGCCGGCCCTGCCGCGCGCGGTCTCGGTGATCAATCCCAACCGTTTCGACGATACCAGCGGGCAGGGTGCACTCGCGGCAGTCGGCGTGTCGTTCCTGTTTGCTATTGCCGTTAACCGGGTGCTGCGGGAGCGTGGCTGGTACGCGGCGTCGGGCAAGGACGAACCGGATCTGCTGGGTCTGCTCGATCTGGTTGCGCTGGGCACCGTGTGCGATGTGGTGCCTCTGGTCGGTGTGAACCGGGCCTTTGTCAGCCAGGGCCTGAAGGTGATGGCCCGGCGCCAGAATCCGGGTCTCGTGGCGCTGGCCGATGTGGCGCGGGTCGACACGCGCCCGACGGAGTATCACGCCGGTTTCCTGCTCGGGCCGCGGGTCAATGCCGGGGGTCGTGTGGGCGAGGCCCCGATGGGTGCGCGCCTCCTGATGACCCCCGATAGCGCCGAGGCGGTTGAAATCGCCCAGCGACTGGACGGGTGGAACACGGAACGCCGCGAGATTGAGGCGCAGGTCCAGGAAACGGCGATGGCACAGGCTGAGGACATCGACAGTTCCGCCGCGCTGATCATTGCGTCGGGCGATGGCTGGCACCCCGGCGTGATCGGGATCGTCGCCGGACGCCTGAAGGAACGTTTCAACCGGCCGGCCTTCGTCATCGGGTTCGAGGGGGACACCGGCAAGGGATCGGGCCGCTCGGTCGAGGGTGTCGATCTGGGCAGCGCGGTGATCGCGGCCCGGCAGGCGGGGCTGCTGATCAATGGCGGCGGCCACAAGATGGCGGCGGGCTTGACCGTCGAGCGCGGCAAGCTGGCGGAGCTACAGAAGTTCCTGGACGAGAGGGTCGCACATGACATTACACGCAACGCTGTCGTTCCGACGCTTCGGATCGATGGTGCCGTGGCGCTGTCCGGCGTGCAGCCGGACTTCGTGGAATTCCTGCAGCGCCTGGCGCCCTTCGGGGTCGGCAATGCCGAGCCGCGCTTCGTGCTGCCCGCGGTGCGCGTGGCCAAGGCCGATGTGGTGGGGACGGGCCATGTGCGCTGTTTCCTGACCGGCCCCGACGGCGGCCGGCTCAAGGCCATCGCGTTCCGTGCGGCGGGTGAGCCCCTGGGCAATACCCTGCTCAACACAGACGGGCTGGCCCTGCAGCTGGCCGGAAAGCTCCGGCCCGACAACTGGCAGGGCCGCAACGACGTTCAGCTGATCATCGACGACGCGGCAGTGTCGGCAGCGGTGGCATAGCCCTTGATTTCGACGCGGCCAGTCGTTATGTCGAGGCCGCCGTTTCACGGCCTCGGCGTCCCCATCGTCTAGAGGCCTAGGACACCACCCTTTCAAGGTGGAGACACGGGTTCGAACCCCGTTGGGGACGCCAACCTCCAGCTCACACAGCCGAAATCCGCGATCGCCGTCGCCGATGCGCGCGAGCTGAGCGGCAGTCTACGCCGGCTGCGCGAGGTCCCGCGCCGGACCCGGCCATCATCAACGTAATGGGCTTGGGAAATCATTGCGTCCAGCGCATGATTGTCGGCAACAACCAACGCATTTCAAACAGAGGGGGGACCCATGCCCGTTTACAAAGCCGACGAAATGGTGCCGACGCCAGACAGCGCGCGCCCACACATCATGATGAAGCAGTATGGTGGCGAGCTGATCAAAGCGGGGATCGTGACCTACGCGCAAGGTGATGCGCCGCCGCCGCACGTTCATCCAACCGACGAACAGTGGATTTACCTGCTCGAGGGGCGGCTCGCGACGATACTCGGCGATGAGCTCGATATCATCGGCCCCGGGGACATGGTCTATATCCCGCGCGGCGTCCCGCACGGCATTCGCCTGCTGGGCGATGAGTGCCGTTTCTTCACGTGCAAGAGCCCGGCGGGGTCCGGCGCTCTCAGTGAGGACTACACACCGATCCCGAACCTCGACGAAATGATTCAGAAACTCGACGAGGCGGCCGACGGAACATGAGTGCCGCCATTCGGTCGGTGCGGCAGTTCAGTATTCTTGTATAAGACTGGACAACAGGCCGCGCTCCAAACAATACTGAATGGATTTTGATTCCGGAGTTCATGTCGCCACCCGGTGACGCATTCGGGTTCAATATCGAGGCGGGTTTGGCACCCGTCTCGCAAGTATGATGAGATTATACAAAGGGAGGAAATCTCGATGATGAAATCAGCAACACTGGGCCGTCTGGTTCTCGGCGCATTCGCCGGCACGATCTTCACGTTCGCCGCCGGAAGCGCCATGGCCGAGTATCCAGACAAGCCGATCACCTTCATTGTTCCTTATTCCCCGGGCGGCGGTTCCGATCAGCAGGCGCGTCGCCTGCAGCCCGGACTGGAGGAGGCGCTCGGCGTCGAAGTCCGGATCGTCTACAAGACTGGTGGCGGCGGCGCTGTCGGCTTCAACGAGCTGTGGCGTTCGAAGGCCGATGGTTACACCATCAGTAACGTCGTGGTGCCCAACGTGGTCATCTCGGCCAAGGGTAAGGACGTCGGCTTCAAGCCGGGCGAATTCGCCTACATTGGCATGACGGTGCGTTCCGTCGGCGCGCTGATGGTGCCCAAGGGCAGCAAATATGGCTCGCTTTCCGAGTTCGTTGCAGCTGCGAAGGCAAATCCGGGCAAGCTGACCGTCGCGGGTGTCGGCAGCACCGGCGAGCGTAACTTCGGCGAGCTCGCCAAGATTCTCGGTATCGAGACCACCTACGTGCCGGTGTCCGGCGGCGTCGGCAAGATGATGCCGATGCTCCAGGGCAAGCATGTGGATGCGGGTATGACCGCGTCCAATCATGCCGTGAAGCACAAAGCCACGGTCGACACGCTGGTCGTAGCCGGTCCTAAACCGACCGCCGCGCTCCCGGGTGTGCCGAGCGAGCCTCGGTGGACCTACACGACGACGTGGGGAATCATGGCGCCTCCAGGTACCCCTGCGGATCGTGTCGCGAAGCTCAACGAAGCGCTCTATAAGGCGACCGCCAAACCCAATGTCGTCAAGATCGTCAACAGTCTCGGGCTGACGCAGATGCGTCAGACGCCGGCCGAAGCAAAGGCCTACGTCGACGCGGCAATCAAGAAGTTCGCAAACTAGCGATTTCTTAGGCTCCAGGTATCCTCGGCTCCACGGGCGTGGGGCCGGGGCGGCCTGTCTGCTTGCCTTTCATGATCCGTTCCTCGATGGCCCAGGAGCCTATCCGGGAACACGTGCGTCCAGTAATTCGGGAATGATGCGTTGATCGAAGGTCTGATGCAGACGCTCACGCTGTCGGTCATGTTCTGGCTGACGGTCGGTGTCTTGATCGGCATGGTGGTGGGCACTCTGCCGGGGCTGACCGCGACCATGGGAACGGCACTGCTCGTGCCGTTTACATTCGCGCTGCCCACCGAAGCGGGCATCGCCATGCTAGGCGGGCTGTACGTCTGCGCGATGTTCTCGGATGCGATCCCCGCGGTGCTGGTCAACACGCCGGGGACACCCGCCGCGATGGCGACGGCATTCGACGGACATCCGATGGTCCACAAGGGCCGCGGCCAGGAGGCGATTATCGGCGCGTGTTTTAGTTCGGCGATCGGCACGTTATTTGGTGCCGCCGCATACCTGCTGCTCGCCTGGCCACTTATCAACATTGCCCTGAAATTCGGCCCGCCAGAATTTTTCTGGCTTGGCATATTCGCCCTCACCATCATCGGCAGCCTTGCCGGGGATTCGATCCTCAAGGGCCTCGCCGGCGGTGCCATCGGTCTGTTGATCAGCAGCATCGGGATCAGCCACGGCAACGAAATCGCGCGCTTCACCTTCGGCGTGCCGGAATTGCGTGGGGGCCTGTCCCTCGTCGCGGGTCTGATCGGGATCTTCGCCATCCCCCAAGTCTTGTCGATGATAGCGGATCTGCGACGGAAGGAATTCATCGCCGAGTACAAGCCCGTGGGCGGGCAGACCATGAAGACCATCGGCAAGGTCCTCGCGCATCCTGTTCACGTCGTACGCTCGGCGGTCATCGGTGCTTTCATCGGCATCCTGCCCGGCGCGGGCAGTCCCATTGCCGCATTGGTTTCCTATAACGAGGCCGTACGGTGGGGAAAAAACAAGGAGAATTTCGGCAAGGGTGATCTGCGCGGCGTCACCGCGTCGGAGATCGCGAATAACGCGGCAGCGCCCGCGGCCATGATTCCACTGGTCACCCTGGGCGTACCAGGCTCGTCGCCGGCAGCCGTCATCGCCGGCGCGCTCATGCTCCGCGGTTTGAACCCGGGCCCGGAGCTGTTCCAGAGCGACGGGTCGCTTGTCTTCTCCTTCGGCTGGTCACTGCTGTTCGCGGGCATCGTGACCTTCATACTCGGCACCCTGTTCGCGCCGCTGCTGGTCCGGATCATCCGCATCCCGCTGCGCCTGCTGGCGCCACTCATCATGCTGCTGGCGATCATCGGGGCCTATGCGATCCGGAACAATATCTTCGATGTCTACATCATGCTGGCGCTGGGGGTGTTCGTATTCCTGATCCGACGTCTGGGCTTCCATCCCGGGCCCATCGGACTGGGCCTCATTCTTGGCCCGATCATCGAGCCGTCACTCGTCCAGGCGATGTACATCTCAGATGCGACGTCGGTCTGGAACGTGTTCTTTACCGGCACGATCAACATCATCCTGATCACCCTGAGCGTGCTTTCGATCGTCCTGGTCGTCTGGTCCCGCCACCGCGACCGGATGCTCGAACGAAGGGGTATGGGGCCTGGGGTCCATCTGAAGAAACCGGACGGACCGGAGTAGGGGCATGATGAAAAGATTCGTAGACCGGGACCTCGTAACGGCCCTCATGCTCTTCGGCGTGAGCGCACTGTTTTCCGTTGGCTCCAGTTCGGACCCGAAGGACTGGGCGTTCCCGCTCCTCGCGAATTACGTCACGCTCGGGATCGCGCTGGCCTTCCTCGTGAAGTTCATCATCGCGGTCGTGATGAAACATCGGCCGGATCTCATCACGATGACTTCGGACAACTGGGTCTCGGCCAAGGACGTGCTCGTTTCCCTGATGACCGTACTCGTCTATCTATTCGTCATGTTCGGCCTCGGATTCTGGCCGGCGAGCCTGATCATGTTGATCCTGACCTCGCTCTACCTGACCCAGGAGCGCACGACCCGAAACATCAGGCTCGCAATCATCGTGCCCATTTGCATTTGCATCTTGGCTTTCCTGATCTTCACCCATGTCTTCTTCGTGCCGTTCCCTGAATCGGGCTGGTTTGCTGGATCAGGATAGAGGTCCGGGACACGACTTCTCCGAGGTCGAGACACGGGTTTGATCCCCGTCTGGGATCAAACTCTCAACGCAAATCCATTTTTCGCGCATAATACGGGAACGGACGTCCGGTGGCTCGGTTGATCATGCGCGGCTTGTGTCGACACGATCGCCGATTGGAGTCAGATTGTCTGGACACGAAACGAGCAGCTTCTCCACGGGGTGGACATGTTTTTTAAATGCGCCAATCACGCGCCGGCGGCCGATCACGGCCACGTGCAGACCGTTCGCAACGCTAACAGTCACCTGACGGTCGACATTCACTGTCACGTCCACATTCCCGAGGTCGATGCCATGACTGAGGGACAGTGGGGGCCGGAAGATATTCCCGCGATCCATTTTGCCAGCGACCTGACCCGCGGACTCAATGTCGAGCAGAACGAGATCCTGATGCCGAAGCTGACCCAGCCCGAGCTGCGGATCGCCGACATGGACACGTGCGGGGTGGACATGCAGGCGATCTCGCCGGCCCCCTGGCACTATTGCTACTGGGCCGATCCGGATCTGGGTCGCGAGACGGCGGTCTATACCAATGATCACATGGCCGAACTCGGTGCGACCTATCCCGACCGGCTGATCCCCATGTGCACCGTACCCCTGCAGGCGCCCGAGTTGGCGGTGGCGGAGCTCGAGCGCTGCCACAGGGAGCACGGCATGCGCGGCGTCGAGATCGGCACGAATGTGGGCGGCAAGGAGCTCACACGCATCGGGCTCGAGAAATTCTTCGCCAGGGTCGAGGAGCTAGACATGCTGATCTTCATGCATCCGATCGGCACCACCGAGGGCGACCGGATGAAGGATCACTACTTCACCAACCTGATCGGCCACCCACTGGAATCGGCCCTGGCGATCGGTCACCTGGTGTTCGACGGCTATCTGGAGCGTCACCCCAACCTGAAGGTCTGCATTGCCCATGGTGGCGGCTATCTGCCGGGCTACTGGGGTCGTTTCGACCACCCGTACCCGACCCGCGCGGATGTGCATGGCGACCTGCCGCACCCGCCGTCCTACTATCTCAAGAAGCTGCACTTCGACACCGTCGTGTTCACCGAGATGCAGTTGCGCCACCTGATCGAGGCCTGGGGCCCGGACAAGATCCTCATGGGTACGGACTATCCCTACGACATGGCGGAGACCGATCCGGTGGGGCACGTGGACTCGGTCGAAGGCCTGTCGGAGGACGACAAGGCGATGGTCTGGGGCGGGAATGCCGCGCGGTTGCTCAACCTGGCTGTGAGAGCCAAGTCCTAGGCCGCGGGCTTTTCATCCAGCGCCGGTCGAGCGGACCTCCGTCCATTAGTCACGAACATCGAAACAAGCCAACGCACACGTTTTAATTGTAAGGAGCCCACCATGCGCACGCCACGCCTCGACCGCGACCGCCAGCAATGGATTTTCGACTATCTCGTGCAGGAGACCGGCAAGGTCTTCCACTGGGACGAGGAGGGCCGCCCGCTGCCCAAGAGCGTCAAGAGCCACGCCCAGATCTCGAAGCACCTGGGACGCATCGGCCAGCGCCTCGAAAGGGTGGCGGCGGAAGAGGAGGCTGCGGGCCACTCGGCGACGGCGCTGGAACTCTACTACCGGGCCTCGTCGACCTTTGCGCTGGCCCAGCACCCGGTGCTCGAGACCAATGACGAGAAGCGCTATCTGCATGGCCGCTGCATCGCCAACTTCGAGAAGGTGATCGAGCATGCGCCGTACCCGATCGAACGCCTGGAAGTGTCGTTCGAGGGGGTGGAACTCCAGTGCAATTTCCACATGCTGCCGGGCAAGCCGAACGCGCCGCTGGTCATCTTCATCCCCGGTTGCGACATGACCAAGGAGATCTATCCCGATCCACGCATCATGCAGGCCCATCTGCGCGGCATGCACATGCTGGTCATCGACGGGCCGGGGCAGGGTATGTCGAACCTGCGCGGCATCAAGCTGACGCCCGACAATTATGAGCGCGCGGTGCTGGCGATTGCCGAACACATGGCCGAACGCGAAGAGGTGGACGCCGAGCAGATCGTCGTCTACGCGCTGTCGATGGGCGCCCATTGGGGCCTCGAGGTGGCCGCCTCGGGCCATCCGCTGATCAAGGCGGTGGCTGCGCCGTGGACGTCCGCGCTCGACAAGTACTTCATCCTCGACACCTTCTCGCCGCGCTACAAACAGCTGTTCGGATACCTGATGGGGGCGTCGAGCGAGGAGGAGCTCGATGGCTGGGTCAGCCAGATGACCGTCGAGGGCCGGGAGGCCGACATCAAGTGTCCGGTGCTGATGACCGTCGGCGAGTATGATTCCCGCAGCCCGGTCGAGCTGGTCTACGAGTTCTACGACAAGATCACGGCGCCGAAAGAGCTCTGGGTCTACGAAGACACCTACCATCAGGCGCGCATGTTCGGCGCAGATCAGGCGCGTCACGACCACCACATGATGTGCCACGACTGGCTGGTGGATGCGCTGGCCGGCAAGTGTGGCGCCGGTCACGACAAGAAGATGTATCTGCGCACCGGCGGTGGCGGGCCCAACGGCAGCCAGGGCGAAGGCCAGGACGCGCTGCACTGGTGGGAATAGCGCGCCGATGAAGACGGCCTCCTATACACGGCACGGGCCGGCATCTGAGGTGCTGGAAATCGGCCTGCTTCCCGACCCGGTCCCCGGCGCCGGAGAGGTGCTTGTCCGGGTTGTGACGTCCGGCGTGAATCCTTCGGACGTAAAGGCACGTGCCGGATATCTCTGGCCGATGACCGCGCCGCGCACCATTCCTCACAGCGACGGCGCGGGTGTGATCGAAGCCGTGGGCGATGGCGTCGACCCGGCGCGCGTGGGCGAGCGTGTCTGGACCTACAATGTGAACCGGACCGAGAACGGTCTGGGCCAGGGCGCGATCGGAACGGCGGCCGAGCTTGTCGCGGTGCGCCAATCCCTGGCGGTGCCGCTCCCCGATGGAATCGATTTCGTGGCGGCTGCCGCCCTCGGCGTCCCCGCAATGACGGCCTATGCTGCGCTGTTGTCGGATGGGCCGGTCGATGGAATGACGGTACTAGTGACCGGCGGGGCCGGAGCCGTGGGTTCACTCGCGATCCAGATCGCCAAATGGGCGGGTGCAACCAACATCGTGACCACTATAAGTTCGGATGCCAAGGCCGCGGCGGCGATGACGGATGGTGCGAACGCGACGGTCAATTATCGCGAGCTGGGAACCGGGAACGTGTTGGGTGAGGCGTTGCTGGCTGCGAACGACGGCAGGCTGTTCGACCGGCTGGTCGATGTGGACTTCGGCACCTATGTGAATCTTGCCGCGGGACTGCTCCACCATGGGGGCGTGATCGGAACCTACGCATCCATGTCGGAGCCCAAGCCGACGGTCGATTTCTATCCGCTGATGATGAACAACATCACGATACGGCTCGTCGAGATTTATGCCCAGTCGCCGGCCCGGTTCACAGACATCACGGCCGGTGTCAACCGAATCCTTGCCGATGGTGCGCTGACGCCGCAGATCGACAGTACCTTTGCGCTGGCCGATCTGGTGGCGGCGCATGAGCGTGTCGAGACGGGACAGCAACTGGGGAACGTGATCGTCGAAATCTAGTTCTGCTGCGCGAAGGCGGCCTCGCAGATATCGCGGGCGCGTTTGTAGTCCTTTTCGATATCGGTTTTCAGCCCTTCGCGGAACGCCAGCAGGGCCGGGTTCTGACGGGCCTCGTGCGTGATGTAGCCGAACGGGCGGTCGGGGCCGGGCAGCCGGAAGGGGAGCACAGCATATCCGCCGGATTCCACGAGACTGCCCGCGATCAGGTCGGGCAGGACGGTCAGCATGTCCGAGTTCGCCATGATCGCGTGCATGGCGCCGGCCGAATTGCTCTCGAACGCGGGCAGGTCGATATAGTCGACCCCGACCGAGGTCAGCGCCAGCCGGGTGTCGCGATTGAGCAGGCTGTCGCGGGCATGGGTGATCCAGCGTGCCTGGGACAGCATCTCCGAGGTGATCCGCGATGCATCCAGCAGAGGATGGCCCGCCCGGCAGACAATCACGTTCTCGCCCCGGGTCAGGCGTTCGACGATCAGGTTCGGAATGCCCTCGATCACGTCCACGGGCGCCATGATCAGATCGAGGTTGCCCTCGACTAGCTGGCTCAAGAGTGCCGGCGCGTAGGCATTCTGGAGTTCGATCCGGATGTCCGGATAGCGCTGCAGCCACGACGCGATGAACCCCGAGGCGACGCGCTGACTATGGAACGGCGGCGCGCCCACCCTCAGTTCGCCCTGCTGCCCGGTCGCGACCCGTTCGGCGAGGCCGGAGACCTGCTCTGTTGTGGTGCGGATCGAGCGGCCGTAGCTGGCAAGCTCGACCCCGAGCGTCGTGGGTGTCACGGGCTTGCGTCGCGATGCAAAAATCGGGGCGCCGACCTGGGCCTCCAGGGCGCTGGCCATCCGACTCAACGCCGGCTGGCTGGTGTTGAGTTTCTCGGCGGCGAGGGTGAAGGACTGACAGTCGAGAATCTCGGTCAGTTGCACCAGATGTTTGGGGTCAATAGACATATCAAAATGATATGATAATATAAGTAATCATGATTTTTCAATCTAATTCGGCTGGGCTAGTCTGGGTTAGATAGAGGCCGGAAAAACCGGCCCCACGGACACAAATGGGAGATGAAAATGCGCTTCGTGCTTAGCCTTGCATTCGCTTCTGCCGTGATGGCTGCGATGATCTCGTTGCCCGGTACGGCGCATGCGAAAACACGTATTCTGACCAACTGTTTCTGGCCGCCGCAACACTATATGTGCACCCAGATCCTGCCCACCTGGGGCAAGTGGGTGGACGAGGCGACCGACGGCCGGGTTAAGATCACGATCCCGCCGAAATCGCTGGCCGCGCCGCCCGAGCAGTGGGGTTCGGTCGAGAAGGGAATCGCCGATGCCGCGGTCCAGTTCAACGGCTTCGTGGCAAACCGCGTCACCGGTCCGCTGGTGGCGATGAACCCGTTCGTGGCGAGCGCCGATGCGCCGGCCATGTCGGAAGCCCTGTGGGAGACTTACCAGAAGTATTTCGCGGACGAGTACAAGGGCGTGAAGGCCCTGTCCATGTGGGTGATCACCCCGGCCGAGGTCTATAGCCAGAACGACAAGCCGATCAATTCGATTGATGATCTCAAGTCCCGCAAGATCTGGGCGCTGCCCGGCACCGTTGCGAACCTGATGAAGAAAATCGGTGTCGGCGTCGTCGCCGGCCCGGCCGTTCAGGCCAATGAGGTGATCTCGCGTGGCGTGGTCGACGGCCATATCGGCCTGAGCCCGGTCTCGATCGCCAAGTTCCAGCTTGGGCCGTACACCAAGTCGATGACCCAGTTCAAAACCCGCATCTACTCGACCAGTTTCTCCTTCGTGATGAACGAGAAGAAGTGGGCCGAGATCTCGCCGGAAGACCAGAAGGCGATCATGGCTGTCAGCGGTCCAAAGTTCGGTAAGATGGCTGCCCAGTTTTGGGTCGATGGCGACAAGGCTGCGATCGCGCGCTTCAACTCTGAATGGGGCATCACCGTCCATGACGCCGATCCGGCGTTCGAGGCGGCGCTCACCGAGCAGTCGAAGTTCCTGACCGAGGGCTGGATAAAGAAGGCCAGCGCCAAGGGCATCGATGGTCAGGCGGCGTACGACTTCTACGTCAACCGCGTTGCTGAACTGTCGAAGTTTTAGCCGGCCCTTCGGCACCAGACTCTGAATCAGGGGGGATACGCAATGCAGTCCATCGCCCGCGCGGTGCTGCCGCGTATCCTCACCGTTCTCGAGACGTTTTCCGCGATTTTGCTGTTCGTCATGATGGCGTTGACCTTCGTCGACGTGATCGGACGCTACGTCTTCACCGCGCCGGTCTTCGGCGCGGCGGAGATGATCCAGTTCCTGCTCGCCATGACGATCTTCGGCGGGCTAAGCCTGATCAATGCCCATGACAGCCACATCACGGTCGAGCTGTTCGAGCCCTGGCTAAAGAAACGTTTTCCGCGGCTACAGCCGATCGCCGTGCAGTCCTTCTCTGTCATGGTGATGACAATCATTGCCTGGCAGCTGACGGTCTTTGCCATCGAGGCGCACGAACTGGGAAGCTTCACCGTGGTCCTCGAATGGCCGCTGGTCGTCGTCGCAGGGACGGTGGCCGGTTTGTCGATCGTCAGCCTGCTCGTGCAGATTCTGGGGCTGTGCCTGCACAACGATCCCGACTGGAAAAGTGATCATGGAGAGCCTCTATGACCACGGCGCTGATCGGGTTCGGTATCCTCCTCCTTCTATGTTTCTTCGGCCTTCGTGTCGGATTTGCGACGCTCTTCGTCGGCCTTGTCGGCTTCGCGCTGCAGCGCGGCTTGTCGCCGGCCCTGTCCATGACGGGTCAGCAGATTATGGACGACGCGATGTCGTACAACCTGAGCGTCATCCCGCTTTTCATCCTGATGGGCGTCTTCATCTACCGGGCCGACCTCTCGCGCGATCTCTACACAGCCGCCTATTCGGGCCTCGGCCGTTTCCGCGGCGGGCTCGCGCTGTCGACCGTCGTCGCCTGCGCCGGGTTCTCGGCCGTCTCGGGCTCGTCGGTAGCGACCGCTGCCACCATGACCCGCGTCGCCATGGAGCCGATGCGCAAGTATCGCTACCACGACAGCCTGTCGTCCGGGACCATCGCCGCGGGCGGGACCCTGGGAATCATGATTCCGCCGTCCGTCCCGCTCGTCATTTACGGCATCGTCGCCGAGCAGGACATCGGCAAGCTCTTCATCGCCGGTGTGCTTCCCGGCATTCTCCTGGTCGCGCTCTTCATGGGGGCCGTCGCCGTGGTCGTCCGCCTCAATCCCGAGGCCGGTCCCGCCGGCGAGCCACTGGATCCAGAGGTCGCCCGCCGCGCCCAGCGTGCGGTCTGGCCCGTTCTCGCGCTGTTCCTGCTCGTCCTGGGCGGCATCTACGGCAAGATCTTTACGCCGACCGAGGCGTCGGGCATCGGCGCGGTTGGCGCCGCAGCCATTGCCTTCATGCGCGGTCACTTGCGCTCCATCGGCGAGTGGCGCGACGCGCTGGTCGAGGCGACCCGCACCACGGCGACGCTGTTCATCGTGATCTTTGGCGCGCTGGTGTTCGCCCAGTTCATCAACCTGTCCGGGCTGCCCTACGACCTGGTGGACATCGTCGACGACTTCGAGCTGACCGGCACCCAGATCGTGCTCTTCGTCATGTTCATCGCCGTCCTCATGGGGATGATCTTCGAATCCATCGGCATCCTGCTGCTCCTCGTGCCGGTCTTCTTGCCGTCGCTGTTCGCGGCCGGCGTCGACATGATCTGGTTCGGCATCCTGGTCGTGCTGGTGACCGAGCTGGGCTTGATCACGCCGCCGATTGGCATGAACGTCTTCGTCGTTCGATCGGTCATGCCGGACATCAAGCTCGGACACATATTCAAGGGCGTCGTCGCCTTCATCGTCGCCGACGTCATCGCGCTGGTTCTAGTATTCGGGCTGCCGGATATCGCAACGCTGCTTCCGAAATTTATGGAGTGACGGGTCACGCCCGTTGGAGAGTTGAATGGGTAAGTTACGAAACGTTCTGTGGATCATGGCGGACCAGCTGCGGTGGGATTACCTGTCCTGCTACGGCCACCCGCATCTGGAGACCCCGCATCTGGACGGGCTGGCGGCGAAGGGCGTGCGGTTCAACAAGGCCTATGTGCAGTCACCGATCTGCGGGCCTTCGCGCATGAGCTTCTACACTGGCCGGTACGTCCGTAGCCACGGCGCGACCTGGAACGGTTTTCCCCTGCGTGTGGGAGAGCCGACGCTAGGCGATCATCTGCGCGAGATCGGTGCCGAGTGCGTGCTGGTTGGCAAGACCCATATGATCCCGGACACCGAGGGCATGGCGCGGCTCGGCATCGACCCTGAATCGATGATCGGCGTGCACACGGCCGAGTGCGGGTTCACGCCGTTCGAGCGCGACGACGGCATGCATCCCGAGGGCTACTACGATATC
>MDTE01190059.1_pt1 | contig 24921 bp, 22 predicted proteins | sample 811231 | NCBI WGS metagenome assembly MDTE01 (sample SAMN05326651, study PRJNA326480) | marine metagenome | isolation source: seawater | place: Indian Ocean: Red Sea | collected 2010 | reverse complement strand
CAGGTACTTTAAATGTATCTTTAACGAGGTTCAGGATTTTAAACCCTTTATTATCGAAAAGATATAATGACTCTACAGGGCTATCAAAAAAGGTATAGTTTTTTTTATGCGATTCTATATCAATTGATTTATAACAATTAAGCATTTTTTGTTTCTTTTTTATATCAATAGCCCATTGAGTATAAAACTTTGGATATCGCCAGTTTCTAAAGCGAAGAATCTTCAATAATTTGTTTGAAATACTATATTCACATTTGGAAAAATTTAAAATCCCGTATTTACCTTTCCTAAAATTATTTCTCAAAATAGGCTTTAGAAAAGAATTATTTAGAGGTAAACAACTGAAATAACCAAATGAAATTCCATTTTTAAATGACCATTTATATAATTCTCTAGATGCTTGCATGTGATGAGGATTCATATGCTCATCGCCGAAAGGTGAATGTGTTATTAGTAAATCAATATCCTTTATCTTTAATCCTAAAATAGATAATCCATTTAAAAATGTCTTATCTAATGGTGGTAGTGGATCATTTGCTTTCCTCAAAGTATCACCCAAAATAATACCTTTCTCGCAACGGGAAATTGCTATAGCTTTATTGAATTCAATTATCCTAGGAGAATTAGAATCATTACCTGAGAGACAGATTACAAAAACATTAAAACAAGAGATATCACTTAATAAATTTAATAGTCCCCCTACCCATAGAGATTCATCATCTGGATGACAAACAACAAAAAATATATTTTTCATTATTTTTGCCATACTAATCTAACACTCCAATTGTATTGGATCAGATGGTTCTTTCGTATTTGTTTTTCTACAAGCAAAGGTAAGAATTGAATTATTTGGTATATATTTAGATTCATTTTTTTGAATCTCATTAGTAAAAATTATTCTTCTATTTTTAGTATTACTTAAAAAGTTATTGTTGGGACCTGAAGCAAAAAAAGTATTAATTTTATAGGTATTTCTAATCCCAAAAATTTCAAGAATTCTGTAGAAAATATAATGAATTCTTGATATGCCTAACTTTGTTCTATAAGCCTCTTGTATAAACGAAGAATTATTAGATTTTAAATAGAAATCATGGAATAATTTGGGGTGTATATTGTAATAACCTCTTCCAAAATATCCAGATAATGCAGTTATATGAAAAATTAAGGCATCTTTTTTTGCCATTCTATAAATATTTTTCAAAACATCACCAGGATTGAAGCACCAAAATAATACTCCAGCATCAATAATAAAATCATATTTACTAAACATTTTTTTAGATAGATTTTCCTGTAAATCTATTGTTAAGGTCGCCTTACCATTTAAATCTAAAGTTTCAACATTCTCAAAACCCAAAAATTTTCCAAAAGTAAAAACGTTCAATTCTTTTGGAAGGAAAGTAAATTGATAATTCAATTTTTCAGATACTCTAATTAAGCTTTTTAAATCAAAATAAATATTTGCATTTCCAAGAATAAGCAGAGATTTCTTAGAGTAAAAATTTTCATTTTTAATTAAAGAAATTATTGAATAAGCATCTTGTATTTCTATCCCCACATCAACAAATCATCTAAATTAAATATATCACAAATGTAGAAATAATAAATGATCTAAATGACATTAGATATTTTTAAAAATTTTTGTCTACATAGCACAAAATATAAAATAAAGTTGCTAAATTTAAATAGAGGAAAGTTACTAACAAACAATAAAAATAATGATATCTTACAAAATTAAAAAAAATTTAAAATTGATAGTATTTAAAATCATAAGAAAATGTCTTGAAATATCATCTAAAATTATTTTTACTAAATTTTTCTATAAATTACTTACAAAAATTAAATATAGTGAATTTTTTTTAGAAAGAGATGATTACAAAAACGAATTCATTTCATCACATAGTGATACTGAATGGATTATTGAAAAACTAAGTAAGGAGGGATTCTGTACTATAAATGATTTTTGGTCGGAGGAAAAATGTTTTAATGGGAAAAATGATATTGATGAGTTATTAATAAATTATCCGCAATATATTCAGTCAAAAAATAAATCTGATTATAGAGTTTATGGTGCTGAAAAAATTTCGGATAATATAAATTCTTTTGCTAAAAATAAATTGTTAATGTCCGTAGCGGAAAATTACAACAAAAAAAATTCTCGGTTAGGTTTCACATTAGCTGCAAAAATGCCTGCGAAAGAAAATAATAAAGGTTCGGGAGAAGGATGGCACAGAGATGGATTTTATAGACAATTTAAAACGCTTTTATATCTAACCGATGTTGGGAAAGATAATGGCCCTTTTGAATTAATTTTTAATTCACAAAAATGTAAAAATTTAATAGAAGATATTAAAACTGCAGATTTAAAATATATGCAACACCGACTATCAGATTTTGAAATAAATAAAATTCTTCTAAAAAATCCTCAAAGAAAAAAAACTATTTTAGGAAAAATGGGAACTTTGATTTTAGTTGATACAAGTACATTGCACCGTGGTGCCCCAATTAAAAAAGGTATCCGGTATGCTCTTACAAATTATTACTACACTGTTAATCAAATTAATAAAGAGCTCTATAAAAAATTTAAAGTGATAAAAGAAAATCAAATAAAGATTAAATAAATGTCTATTAATAAATATGATTATGGATATCAATATACTATAGACATATGCGATGCAATTAATTTATATACTCATAAAGTTTGCAAAGAAGATAGTAAAGGATTCATATATAGGGGTTCGGATTTAAAGTATGCCGTTGAAAGATCTCTCTACATTCAATGTATAAATTCAAAAAAACTATATAAAAAATATGTTTTAAAAAAATTAAATAAAAAAAAATCAGATTTAATTTTTCTCCCAAAATATGAAAAAGATATTTATAATTTAATTTTTCATAAAAATAATTATAAATTTAATAACTTTTTTAAAATATTTTTTAGCATTACAAAAAAGATTTTTCATCTATATAGAATATATAAACTATCTTTTAAAAGAAAAGATTCAACATATGAAATAAACAAAAAAATAGTTTTTAATTTATCAAACATAAAGTTTTTAAACTATGCTATTCCTTTACTAAAGAATTTAGAAAATGATTCTTATTGCTTTCAAGTAGGTATTGATGAAGAATTGTCAAAATCAATCCATAGTAGGGGATTTCCAGTATTAGAAATTCCTAATCAATACAAATTTTTTGAACACTTTACTGTTTCTAAGTTTTTAGCAGACTTTTTAGATTTACTGAATTATTTTGATAATAATTTTTATTCATTAAAAAATAAGCAAATAAAATCAATAGTCACATTTGAAGGTAATTCGCCTCAAGATATTGTAATTTTGGAAGTTGCGAAGAAACTTAATATCCCCTGTTATTGCATCCAGCAAGGGTGGGCACCATATATTCATAGTGGCTTTAGAAATATGGAGTTTACAGAATATTTTATATGGGGCAGTGAATTTAAAAAACAATTAATTGAGTTTAATCCTAAACAAAACTTTACGATTACAGGTAGTCCATATTTAAAGAAATCGATATCAATTTCGCAAATTTCTAAAATAAGAACTATTAGTTTTTTTCTTCAATCTATTTGTCCTTTTTTGAATGAAATTGCTTTTAATAAATTTTTAAAATTGATTATTTCCTGCTCTAAAAAATTCCCAGATATTAAAATAATTGTAAAAGAACATCCTTCTTCTAAACTCAATAATTTATCAAAAAAAAATTTATTAAAAAATAAGAATGTAACCTTTTATGAAGGCAATCATAGAAATTTAAATAAAATATTAGACTCTTCGGATCTTACAGTAAGTGTATTTTCAAGTGTAATTCTTGAATCTATTAATAAGAACAAATTACCTATAATTTGTAGTTTTGGATCTTTACCAAAATATTTTCCTTTTTTAGTAGATAATAATTGTGCTATAGAGATTTTTAATATTAAGGATGCATTAGCAACAATAGATAAACTAATTAAAAATCCAAAAGAAATTGAGATTTATCAAAATAATATATTAAGAATTAAACAAAATCTTTTTGCTCAAGAAAATGCTTGTAAGACAATAAGCAGTAGAATAAGTTAAATAACTTTTCCTTGAAAAATATTTATGAACAATGTCAAAGATCTTAAATTTTTAGATTTAGATATTAAAAGTGATAATAGAGGGGATCTTATTGCAATTGAATTTGAAAAACATTTCAATGTTCCTATCAAAAGATCTTTTCTGGTTTTTGGGGAAATTAATACCATAAGAGGTAATCATGCTCACATAGAGTGTAATCAGTTCTTATGCTGCTTAAGTGGCAGTTGTGAAATCAGATGTGATGACGGAATAAATTCTTATTCTCAAGTTTTAAATAATCCTTCTAAAATAATTAAAATTCCAAATATGATATGGTCAAGCCAAAGGTATATCTCTGAACATACAATTTTATTAGTTTTTTGCGATTTAGATTATTGTGAAAAGGATTACATTAGAAATTATAAAAATTACTTAACTTTTAGAAAAGAAATTTGCAAATAAATTGCAAACAAAACTCTTAATTCTTGATAAATAGTTATTAAAAAATTTTTTTTTATATTGGATGAGGTCATATAGTAAGTAAGACCAACACAATATTCATTAATAAAAAATTGAGTTTAGTTTATAACAATTGTCCAATATGCAAAAATAATGAGTTTAATACTTTTAGGGAAGTTTTTGATGATAGATATGGTGAACCAAATAAGTATAATCTTGCTAAATGCTTAAAGTGTAATCACATTATTACTTATCCAAGATTAAAGTCTAAAGATTTAGGTAAACTTTATAAGAATTTTTATCCTAGAAAAGACATTAACTATAAAGATGTATTAAAGATTTCTAAAGTTAAAAAAAATATATTATATTATTTTATAAATTGGTTTCAAGGAAATAATAATCAAGGTCATTTTTATGCAAAAAAAGGTGAAAATGTATTAGATATTGGATGTGGCGATTGTTCTTCATTATTAATATTAAAACAACTAGGAGCCGAACCATATGGTATTGAGGCGGATCTGAATATTAAAAAAATCTCAAAAGATCTTAATTTGAAGGTACACATAGGCAATATAGAAGATAATCCTTTTATTGGTAAATTATTTGATTTAATTGTCTTGAATCAGGTAATGGAACATATTCCAGAACCGGATAAAGCTTTAGAAATAATAAAAGAAAAATTATCAGCTAATGGAAGAATTATTATTGTCATTCCGAATAATGATTCTTTTTGGAAAAAGGTTACTGGCTTTAAATGGATTAATTGGCATATTCCATATCATTTGCATCATTTTAATAAAATAAATTTTAAAAAAATGCTAAACAGATATGAATTTGAAATTATTAATATCCAAACGATTACTCCTAATATATGGACAATCCTTCAAATAAGACATTTACTTTATAAGGCAAAAATAGGTAAGGTAAATAATATATGGAAATCAAATCAAAAAGCGAAGTTACCTAATTCAAAGATAAAAATCCAGTTTAGGATTTTAAAAATTTTTATAAAAGTATTTTTATTTTTTTTTATTGGTATTTTTAATAGATTAATCGATGCGTTAAGATTGGGAGATAGCTTAATGATAGAGGCGGTTATAAGAAAGTAATAATGAATATATATGTAATAATTCCTGTTTTTAATAGGTTAGATCATACAAAAAAAATAATAAAATGTTTAAGAAGGCAAACAATAAAAAACAAACTTAAGTTTATTATAGTGAATGATGGATCTACAGATGGGTCTGACATTTGGCTTAAAAAGCAGTTGGACATAAATACTATTGATGGAAATGGATATCTTTTCTGGGGAGGGGCTGTCGATTTAGCATTAAAAAAAATATTTAATTTTTGTAGAATAGTAGATTGGGTTTTATTAATTAATAACGATGTTGAGATAAAAGAAAACTATGTTGAATCATTATTAGAAATTGCTAAAAATAATTATCCCGCTGCAGTTGGAAGCATAATAAAAAACCATGAAGATAAAATTGTATCAATTGGTCCAAGGATTCTTACTAAATCGCTTGAAATAAATGATTTATTATTGGACAATTCTATTTTTTATAATTCAGGATTAATAAAAAATGTTGATGCTTTATCTGGCAGGGGTGTTTTATATTCAGTCAAAAGTCTAAAAGAAGTAAATGGACTGCGTGCAAATATTTTTCCACATTATTTTTCTGATTATGAATTATCTTTAAGGGTAAAAAGAAAGGGTTATAAATTAATTTTATCTAAGGAAGCAGTTGTTTATACCGACGAAAAATTTGAATTAATTACAAAAGAAAGGAAAAGCAAAAGTATAACTTTTAAACTTTTTTCCAAAAAATCCTCTTCACTTATTTTTTCAAAGTTTTTCTTTTGGTGGGAAGCAAGTAACAATATAGAGCGAATTACCTTGCCTTTAAGAATAATTTTATTTATTATATTACCTGCGGCGAGAAAAGCTTTGTGAAAATTTTATTAGTTGATACTTATTACGATAATTTTCTCAAAACTTTTTATAAAAATAATAAATATTTAAAGAGTAGTAATTACGAAAGACAATTAGAAAAATTATTGGAAGAATCATTTGGTACTTCAGATTCCTATAGTTTTTTCCTTAGAAAGAATAATATTGAAGCAGAAGATCTTATAGTGAATTGCCGAAGTCTGCAAAAAGCTTGGGCCGAAATTAATAATTTAAAATACTCAAATATTGGACTTAAAGTGCCTTACAAATTTTCTAAGATTCCATTTATAGGGAAAAGATTAGGCACATTAAAAGTTCTTTTTCAAATTGCTATAGAGCAAATCAGGGCAATAAAACCAGATGTTTTATATTGTCAAGATATATCTTTTTTTCCACCAGATATTTTAAATGAAATAAAAAAACAAACAAATATTAAATTATTAGTAGGTCAAATTGCTTGCCCACTTCCTCCAAAATCATACATTAAAAATTACGACTTAATTTTAACTTCTTTCCCTCATTTTGTAGATAAACTTAATATGAAAGGAGCTCAAAGCGAATATTTCAAAATTGGATTTGATGAAAGAATATTTTCAAGAGTTGGAACTGTTAAAAAGGATATTAACTTTAGTTTTGTTGGAGGGATAAGTAGACATCATAGCCTAGCTTTTAAAAATATTGAATATTTAGTTTCAAAATGTGATTTAAAAATATATGGTTACGGTTCAAAGAAATTACCAATTAACTCAATAGTAAGAAAGAAACATAATGGAGAAAGATGGGGCTTAAACATGTATAAAATTCTTGGTAGATCAAGAATATCTTTTAACAGACATATCAATGTTTCAGAAAAATACGCAAATAATATGAGACTATACGAGGCAACTGGAATGGGTTCATTATTACTAACTGATAAAAAAGATAACTTAAATAAACTTTTTGAAATTGATAGAGAAATTGTAACGTACTCTTCCAAAGAAGAAGCAGCAGAAAAATGTAAATTTCTACTTGGTAACCCGAACAAAGCTTCACAAATTGCTGCTGCAGGTCAAGCAAGGACTCTTAAAGATCATACTTATAATATAAGAATGCAGGAATTGATTGAAATCCTAAAAAAATATTTGTGAATTAAATTATGAAAAGATATTTTTGTACTTTATTTGATAGAAATTATCTTATAAAAGGTCTTACCATGATTAAAAGTCTTATAAGATATTCTGAAAATTCTGAAATTTTTGTTCTTTGTCTAGATGATTTTACATTAAATATTCTTAATAGAATTAATATTCAACAAATAAGATGTATACCTTTAAAAGAAGTTGAAAATAAAGAATTATTATTTGCGAAAAAAAACCGATCAAACACAGAATATTGTTGGACATTAGCTTCATCCTTCACTTGGCATGTTCTCGAAAAATATTTAGAAGTTGATTTAATTACTTATTTAGATGCAGATTTATTATTTTTTTCTGATGTAGAGCCAATTTTCAAAGAAATTGGAAATTCATCAATAGCAATAATAGAACACAGATTTTCGCCCCCATTTAAAAGTCTTGAAATTAATGGAAAATTCTGCGTTGAATGGAACAGTTTTCGCAGAAATATTGAAGGTATGCAATGTTTAGATATTTGGAGAAGACAATGCTTAGAGTGGTGTTTCTATAGAAACGAAGAAGGGAAAATGGGCGATCAAAAATATTTAGATGACTGGCCAAAAAAATATAATTCTTGTCATATAATTAAGAATTTTGGTGCAGGAATAGCTCCCTGGAATTACTCCCAATATAGAATCCTTCAAAAAGATAATTTAATCACAATTAACAATGTTAAATTAATTTTTTATCATTTTCACCAATTCCAAATACTAGAAAATAATAAGTTTTTTAGACTTGGTAAAATATATACTTCTAATCAGCCAGAACCTAAAGCTATTTACGAACAATATGAGAATGAAATATTAAATACATTAGAGAAAATCAAAAAGATTGATATAAACTTTAAAGAAGGCATAATAAAAAATAATAATTACATAAAAGAAAAAATTAGTTATTTATTACCCAGAAAATTAAAGAATTTTTTAAGGAGATTTTTATAATTATGATCGGGAAAATGCCATGGCTAGTAAGTAGAAGAAGGCTTTTGATATTAAGCATTGTTGATTATTCAATAATCATAATATTATTTCTAATTTTACAATCAACTAAATTTATAAATACAAATTTCTTATCTGTAAACTTATTAGCTTTTAGCTGGATATTTGTAAGTTATACTCTCGATAAATATTCAATCTCAGAAGATGAATATAATGTTTACATATTCAAAAAACTACTACGTGTAATAAATACTTCAGTACTCTCAGGAGTTTTATTTAAATTTATCATTATAATTCTTTCAATTTTAAATTCCAATGTTGGTGATGGTAAATGGATTATTTTTATAGTTTGCATATCCATTTTTAGTTATTTATATGAAATATTTCATGCCTTTATAATCAAAAAATATTTATCTCAGGAAATTGAATGGATATCAATATTTTCAAATATGGAAAGGGGATCTTTATTATCAGAACCAATAAGTATCAAAAATAATTTCTATTCAAAATCGATTCATAAAAGTAAAATCAGTCAATTAACTAAATTAAATATTAATAAATTTGGTTTTATAATTGAAGATATAAATTCTTTTAATAATGAAGAAAAAACCATATTAATTAACCTTAAAAATAGAGGTTATAAAATCTTATCATTAATAAATTGGTACGAAAGATATTTGCATAGATATCCAAAAGAAATAACTGACTCTAATGATATTACCGGTGAACTTTTAATTTATAAAAAAGTTAATTCCTCTCAAAGGATAAAAAGATTCAGTGAATTTTTTTTATCACTTTTTTTACTAATTCTTTTAAGCCCTGTAGTATTATTATTTTCAATTTTTATAAAAATTGAAGATAAAGGTCCCATATTGTATTCTCAAATAAGAAGTGGATTCGCCGGCAAAAAATTTAGGATATATAAACTTAGAAGCATGAATAAAAATGCCGAAAAAGATGGTATTAAATGGTCCTCACATGACGATAACAGAGTAACGAAAATTGGCAAAGTTTTAAGAAAAACAAGAATAGATGAAATTCCACAACTTTTATCAGTCTTAAAAGGGGATATGAGCTTGATTGGGCCTAGGCCAGAACGTCCTGAGATTGAAGAGTTACTTACAAAAAAAATCCCTAATTATCAATTAAGATATTTAGTACGGCCTGGTTTAAGTGGTTGGGCACAGGTTAATTACCCTTATGGAGCATCAATAGAAGATACCAAAATGAAATTTAGTTACGATATCTACTATATTAAAAACTTTTCAAATTTATTTGATTTACTAATTCTTTTAGAAACAATAAGATTAGTTTTAAATCTCAGAGGATCTATACCTAAATAAAAATGAAATATGAAATTAAATTTTCAATTATAACTGTAACTTTTAATGCTAGACCAGAATTAGAAAAAACAATTAAATCTATTCAAAGTCAAAATTACAAACATTTCATTCATATTATTAAAGATGGACTTTCAAAAGATAAAACTAATTCTATAGATTTTTCTAAATCTAGAAACACTTTTTTTTATGAGAGTAAAGATAGAGGAGTATATGATGCTATGAATCAAGCCTTCAAATTTTCTGAGAATGAATACATAATATATTTAAATGCTGGTGATATTTTTCTTTCTAAAAATACTCTACAAGATTTAGCTGAAAACATAAGAAAAAAGCCTAACTTCAATTCATATTCAGGAGGCACTATACAAATAAATCCTGCTAAGAAGAAAATTAGAAGGTTAATAGGAATAGGAAAACTTTATAGATATTTCCCATTATCTCAATTGCCACATCCTTCATTTGTAATTAAAAAGTCAACCTTATCAAAGTTAGATCATCCCTTTGATTCTAAGTTGTTTATATCTGCAGATTATAAATTACAATTATCTTTGAGAAAGAAAAATTTATGGAATAATTGCTATCTAAATCAAATTATCTCAATAATGCCTACTGGTGGCAAAAGTACCATTAATAAAAAATCTATTATTTATGGATACATAGAAACATTTATTTTTTCTTATAAACTTTATAAACTAATTAGTATTTATATTATATTAATAAAAATAATCCTTAATTTCTATTCAAGGTTAGAAGCTTTAAAGTTAAAAAATAATATTATTTTTGATTTTATTTTCAAATAATTTGATTCCTAAAAAATCTCCTTAATTAGAATTTTTTCTTAATAAATAATTTAGTATTTATTTACTCTTCAATTTTACATAAATGTATTTAAATAAATAATCTCAATTTTTAATTTATTTTAATTAGTATTATTTCGAGTCAAATTAAGTTATAAAATTAAAAATAAAAAATTAATGGATAATAATCTCGTAGATATTAATAATATTCTTGTTATTGGTTGTGGTGGAGCTGGATTAAGAGCTGCGATTGAAGCAAAATTGAACGGACTCCAAGTAACAGTTTTAGGTAAGAGAAATAAAAATGATGCGCATACAGTGCTTGCAGCAGGTGGAATTAATGCTGCATTTGGAAATGTTGACCCAGAAGATAATTGGGAACATCATTTTATTGATACATATTTGGAAGGTTATGGTTTAGGTGATCCAGAACAAATTGAAATAATGACAAAAGAATCACCATTTTACGTTAAGGAAATAGATCAATGGGGAGCAGATTTTAAAAAATTAGAAAATAATAAGTTTGATCAGAGATATTTTGGAGCTCATAAATTTAGAAGAACTTGCTATTCAGGAGACTATACCGGTCAATCGATTTTAAATGCATTACTACGAAAAACAAAGCTCCTAAATATACCTATATATGATTCTGAATATGTCTCAGACCTATTTGTAAAAAATAATATATGTTTCGGAGCAATGTCATTAAATATTTTCACAGGAGAAAGAACAGCTCACCTAGCAGATGCAGTAATTATCTGCACAGGAGGTCACACCCGCATTTGGAAGAATAGCTCTTCAAGAAAAAATGAAAATACTGGAGATGGTTATCATCTTGGGCTTAAAGCAGGTTGTGAATTGTCAGATATGGAAATGGTACAATTTCATCCAACTGGAATGGTATTACCAAAAGAATTAAGTGGCACTCTAGTTACTGAAGCTGTCAGAGGAGAGGGAGGGATATTATTAAATTCTCAAGGACAAAGATTTATGGCCAATTACGATTCAAAGAGGTTAGAACTTTCTACCAGAGATAGAGTAGCAATGGCAAACTATAATGAAATAATTGAAGGTAGAGGGACAGATAATGGCGGCGTTTTTCTAGATATAAGCCATAAAAGTAAGGATTTCATTATAGAAAAGATACCAAAAATTTATAGACAATTTATGGAACACTCATTGATTGATATTTCGAAAAATCCAATGGAAGTTTGTCCAACAGCTCATTATTCAATGGGAGGTATTAAAGTAAATCCCTCAGACCACTCTACAAGAATAAAAGGTTTATTTGCGGCAGGAGAAGTAGCAAGCGGTTTGCATGGAGCTAATAGACTTGGGGGTAATTCACTCGCAGAAATTTTAATCTTTGGATCACATTCTGGAAAATCAGCATCCAAATTTTCAAAATCCTTATCATCCCAAATGAGATCAAATAAAATCATTTCTTTAGCCCATGAATATTTAAATTCTTCAATTTCAAAAGGAGAGGAAAATGTCTATTTACTTAAATCGGAATTAAGAGACATAATGTGGAAATATTGTGGTGTAATTAGAAATGAAATAAATTTAAATAAAGGTCTTGAAAAATTAAATCAACTAGAAAAGCTTTTGCCTGCAATAGACGTAAGATTAGAAAATAATAACCAAAATGATTTAATTAATAAATTAGACTTACATTCATCTCTAGTAACTGCAAAAGTAACGATTTTATCTGCTCTTGAGAGAAAAGAAAGCAGAGGATCACATCAAAGAAGTGATTTTAAAGAAACTAAAGATGACTATAAATTAAATATTAATGCAAAGATAGAAGATAATAAATTTATTATCAAAAAAAGTATTCCAAAGAAAATGAAAAATGAATTAATTTCTTTGTTGGAAAGATATGAAAGAGCTGAAGAAGGGGCCAATAAATTAATCGAATAAATATAAAAAATTTTTTTTAAATTAATAAATATTACTAGGATAAAATATTTGAAAACTGATAGTTATGTTAAAAAATAAATATTTTTTGGATATAAAATTTATTTGATATCAGTCCTAACCTAAGCAAATATTGCCATTAAAATTTATTTCTTTTGTAGGATCTAATTTAATAAGGGGGGTTTCTGAAATGTAAGAAGCCCACATAGTAAAAGTACTTGGTGGTCCAATAATTAAATCACAAGATTGTAGGATTATCTGATCTTCTCTCCAAGAACCTTTATAAAAAAAATCAGCACCAATTTCTGATTTCAAATTTTCATTACTAACAACTATAAAATAGGGATTTTTATTATCTTCAACTAATTTATTTTTTAATTTAAATATTACATCTCTATAAACTTCATCATTAAAAAAAAACCTCCCTTGGTTCCATTTTTTATAATCTCCTCTTCTAACATGTAAACCAACTAAAAATTTATCTTCTTTTTTCTGAAAATTTAAAAATCTTATAAATGATAAAAATTTTTCATTTAAATGTTTTTTTTCAAAACTATAAATTTTTTTTAAAGCTTCATGATGTTTTATCGTTAAACTATATTCTCTATAATCCCAACCAGAAACAAATCTAATGTAATTATTTTTACTAAAGTAAAAGCAAAATTCATCTTTTCCAAATAAAAATTTAATTAATTTAGAAATACACTTAAGCAAAAAGTTATTAAAATTATCCAAAAAATAATAAAAATTATTGTCAAATTTTAATAGGCCTAACATCGTAGGATTATAGAATTGGAGTCCCTTTTCAATAGTAAATGCATGATAATGTAAAGATTGAAAAAGTCTATTACAAAAGCCTCCATATTTTTCTAAGACAATGATGATTTTCATTTAATGAATAATGCAATTTTTTTTTTATTAAATTTAATTTTTCCTACCATAAGCATCTTCAAATCTAATAATGTCATCTTCACCTAAATAAGTTCCACTTTGGACTTCAATTATTATAAGAGGTTTATCTTTTAAATTAGAAAGTCTATGTTTATATCCCATAGGAATATAAATACTCTGATTTACCGAAAGAATTTTTTTATTATTCTCAATTTCAACTAAAGCTTCTCCCGACACTACCACCCAATGTTCTGTTCTGAAATTATGTTTTTGAAGAGATAAACAAGCCCTAGGTTTTACAGTTATTGTTTTCACCTGCCAGCCTTTGCCATCAGCAATTGATATATAACTCCCCCATGGCCTAAAAACTTTTTTATGTTGAGTTGCCTCCAAAATATTTTTATTTTTCATTTTTTCAACAATATTTTTTACTTTTTGACTTGACTCTTTTTTTACAATTAAAACAGCATCTGAAGTTTCCACAGCAATAATATTCTCAATATCTATGCCAACTATTAATTTGTTCTCGCTTCTCAAGTAACAGTTTTTGATTGAATCACTTAGTACATTTCCCACAATGGAATTTCCTGAATTATCTTTTTTAGAAATATTCCAAATCGAATCCCAACTTCCAACATCGCTCCACTCAATATCTAAAGGTATAACAATTCCTAATTCTGTTTTCTCCATTATTCCAATATCAAAAGAAACATCAGGACAATTATGAAAATTATTTTTATCAATCCTCAGAAATTCTAAATCTTTAGAACTTTTTTGAATACATGAATTACAAATTGATAATACTTCTGGAACAAATAATGCAAATTGCTCTAATGCAGTTTTTGCTTTCATTAAAAAGATTCCACTATTCCATAAATATTTTCTACTATTTATAAATTGCTCTGCCTTTTCTTTATTTGGTTTCTCAATAAAACTATTTATTTTTATACCATTAGGATTTTCATAATCAAGATTTAATTCTGCTTCTATATATCCAAATCCAGTCTCTGGCGATTTAGGAGTAATTCCATAAGTTACTATTTTCCCTTCTTCAGCATATTTGATACCTTTTTCAATAGTTTTAGTAAATTGATCAATATCTGAAATTGAATGATCTGCGGGTAAAACTAAAACTATAGGATTCTCTTCAAAAGTATTCGCTTTAATCGTGCCAAGAGCAATTGCTGGAGCAGTATTTTTTGCATAAGGCTCAAGGATAATTGATTTTGGTTTAACATCAATTTCCCGCATCTGTTCAGCAGTAATGAATCTATGCTCCTCATTACAAATTAAAATTGGCTCCTCAATATTTTTAATTTTTTTTAATCTTAAAAATGTATCTTGTAGAAAAGAAAAAGTACTTGAAGGGTTACATTTTAGAAATTGTTTAGGTAAGCTCTTTCTTGACATTGGCCATAATCTAGAGCCAGAACCGCCACACATTAAAATTGGTATTATTTTCCTGTCCGTAAAAAAATCCATAAACTAAAACTTATAATAATTTATAATGGAGCCCAAGTTAAATAAATGAAAAAATTAATGAAAATTAAAAATATTTGCTGCATTGGTGCTGGTTATGTAGGTGGTCCGACTATGAGTGTTATTGCAGATAAATGCAATGATTTGCAAATAGATGTTGTGGATTTAAATGAAGACAGAATTAAAGATTGGAACAATAATGATTTCGCAAAACTCCCAATTTATGAACCAGGCCTAGCAGATATTGTTAAAAGACGCCGAGGTAAAAATTTACATTTTTCTAATTTAATAGAAGAAAAAATAGAAAATGCTGATATGGTTTTTATTTCAGTCAATACTCCTACAAAGAAAAAAGGAGTTGGCGCCGGAAAAGCAAGTGATTTAAAGTGGGTTGAAGCATGTGCGAGACAAGTAGCTGAATTTTCCAAGGGGCACACTATTGTAGTTGAAAAAAGCACCTTGCCTGTTAGGACTGCTGAAGTAATAAAATCTATTCTTTTTGCTTCTTATAATTTAGACGAAGATCAAGAAAATAAAAAAACTTTTGATGTATTATCCAATCCTGAATTTCTATCTGAAGGTACAGCCATCAATGATCTTGAAAATCCTGACAGAGTTTTAATTGGAGGTGAAAAAGAAGATGCGATAGAAGCTTTATGCTCAGTTTATAGATCTTGGGTCCCAGAAGAAAAAATTTTAAAAACAAATATTTGGAGCAGTGAATTAGCAAAATTAACTGCAAACGCATTCTTAGCACAAAGGATAAGTTCAATAAACTCAATCAGTGCATTATGTGAGGCCACTGGAGCTGATATTAGAGAAGTCTCAAGAGCAATTGGCTCTGATACCAGAATAGGTTCAAAATTCTTGGTTTCTGGACCAGGTTTTGGTGGAAGTTGTTTTAAAAAAGATATCTTAAACCTTGTCTATTTATCAAATCATTTTGGATTACCAGAGGTTGCAAATTTTTGGGAATCAGTTGTAGAGCTTAATAAATGGAATCAAAAAAGAATTTCCGAACTAATCGTAAAAAAGCTTTACGGATCCGTCTCTGGCAAAAAAATATCGATACTTGGATTTGCATTTAAAGCCAATACAAATGATACAAGAGAATCAGCAGCAATAAATATTTGCAAAGATTTGCTAGAGGAGGGAGCAATTCTCTATATACATGATCCTAAAGTTGAATCCGAGCAAATTGCTAGAGATTTAAATTTAGACCCAATAAAAGAATCTATTACTGCAAAAAAATCTGTTAAAAATCTAGAATTTGGCAATTGGTTTTTCGCAAACTCAATAAGCGAATCTTTAAATGGAGCTGATGCAGTAATATTATTAACAGAATGGGATGAATACACATCCATAGATTGGAGAGAGGCCAGCGATATTATGAGGAAACCCTCTTGGGTATTTGATTCAAGATCAATTTTAGACCCCGAAATAATAAAGGCCTCTTGTTTAAACTTTTGGAGAATAGGTGACGGTTCAATCAATTAAAAAGTTATTATTTTTTTTTTTGAAAAAAACTTAATATCCTTCGGGATTCTTAAATTGCCATTTCCAGCCATCCTTACACATTTGCCTTAATGATCTGTTGGGTTCCCAATTTAATAATTTTTTTGCAAGTGAATTATTTGCTATTAGACTCGCAACATCTCCGCATCTTCGAGAATTAAAAATATATGGGATTTTTACATTATTCACATTTTCAAAAGTATTGATTAGTTCCAAAACACTAAAACCTTTTCCTGTTCCCAAATTCATATTTATTATATTTGGCTTATTTTCAAATAAATACTCAAGAGTTTTAATATGTCCTTCTGCCAAATCCATAACATGAATATAGTCTCTTACGCCAGTTCCATCAGTAGTAGGCCAGTCATCTCCAAAAATTTTAACCTCTTTTAAAGATCCAAAGGCAACTTTTGTAATATAAGGGAAAATATTATTTGGTATTCCTTTAGGACTTTCACCTATTAAACCAGATGAATGAGCTCCAATTGGATTAAAATACCTTAAATTGGCTATTCTCCAATTTAAATTGGAACTTCTTTGAAGGTCTTCCAATAATCTCTCGATGACCATTTTTGTAGTGCCATAAGGATTTATTGGATTAATTTGAGAATTCTCATCAATTTTGCCTTTTTGATTTTTTCCATAGATAGAAGCGCTACTACTGAAAACTAAAGTATGGCAATTATTCTTTTGCATAACTTCAAACAAACTTATTGAGCCAAATATATTAGATTCCCAATATAGAAAAGGATTTTTAACTGATTCTTCTACAGCTTTTAATCCTGCAAAATGAATAACACCCTCAATTCCGTTCCCATTACCATTAGATCTTGATTTATCAAAAATCTCATATAATAACTCTTTATTTCTAATATCTCCTTCAAATATTTTTAACTTTTTTGAAAAAGATAACTTATTTTCTTTATCTAGAATTTTCAATACATTCTCTAAAGATTTCTTAGAACTATTGATAAAAGAATCTATGACAAATATTTCATAACCTTTTTGCAGTAAAACTAAACAAGTGTGACTTCCAATAAAGCCTGCGCCACCGGTGACTAAAATTTTTTTCATACTTTAAATTGTATTATAAAAAGATAATTTAAAAATTTTAATGAAGATTCTGATTACAGGTGCTGCAGGATTTATTGGTTTTCATTTATGCAAAAAGTTATTAAAGGATGGATATCAAATTATTGGACTAGATAATATTAATTCTTATTATGATATTAATCTGAAGTTGGGCAGATTAAAGCAACTTAATAAAGCTGATATTAAATCAAAATCAAATTTTACTTTTAAAAAAGTAGATCTTGTGAAAAAAGAGGATATTTTCCAAATTTTTGATGAAGTAAAGCCTGATGTCATTTTTCATTTGGCGGCTCAAGCAGGTGTTAGATACTCTATTGAGAATCCCTTCAGCTATATAGATTCAAACATTATTGGATTTATGAATATTATTGAATGTTGCAGGAAATACAAAGTCAAGAATTTTATTTTTGCCAGTAGTAGTTCTGTTTATGGTGGCAATACAAAGATTCCCTATTCCGAGAAGGATCCTGTAGATCATCCAATCAGTCTTTACGCAGCTACAAAAAGATCAAATGAACTTTTTGCCCATGTTTATAGCCATCTTTATGATATTCCCTCTATAGGAATACGATTATTCACTGTTTATGGACCATGGGGGAGACCAGATATGGCTCCCTTTATTTTTACCAAATCAATATTTGCAGGAGAAAAAATAAAAATATTTAATAATGGAGATATGAATAGAGACTTTACATATATAGATGATGTAATAGATACGCTTGTAAAACTTGTAGATAAAGCACCTCTTAAGAACAAAAAATATGATTCTAATAAATCTGATCCTTCTAAAAGCTGGTCGAATTTTCAAATTTTTAATATAGGGAATAGTAACCCCATTCAATTAATGGAATTTATAGAAATTCTAGAAAAGGAAATTGGTATCAAAGCTATAAAAGAATATCTTCCTATGCAACCTGGTGATGTTAAAACTACATTTGCAGAAACAAAAAATATTGAAGATTATATAGAAACCACTAACAAAACTTCATTAGAAAAAGGAATTAAAAATTTTATAAATTGGTATAAAGAATATTACTCTGAATAATTAAATTTGTTTAATTTTAATTTCATTTTTCTAATGCAACTTTTTATATTTATTCAAAATTTTCCTATAAATCATTTAATCCTAATTCCTTACTACTTTTTTTATAAATTAGTTTGATTTAGATTATTCTATTACTAACTAATCTTAATAAATTTTTTCAAAATTTAACTTAATTAGTTAAATAAGAAATAATATCAAGACTTGTTTAAAACAACCTCATTAATATATTTGTTTAAACCTTCATGAAAAGTATATCTTGGATTCCATTTTAAAACTTTTCTTGCATGGCTTATATCTGCAATGACATTTTGTATTTCATTTCTTCGAGTTTTCTCCTGAGAAATAACTTTTAATTTTGTTCCAAATATTTCCTGAATGATTTTTATTATTTCCCCAACAGAGAAGGATTTCCCGCTGCCAATATTAAATCTTTGAAATTCATCTTTAATATGCATAGAAAGAATAAACGCTTCAACGACATCATCAATATAAACAAAATCTCTTTTTGGTTTTAGATCAAGAATCTCGATATCTTTATTATTCTCTATGTAATTTATAATTTTCGGAATTAAAAAATTTTTATTTTGCCCATTTCCAAATATATTGAATATTCTCAAGATAACTGCATTTAAATTATCCTGTTTTGATTCAAATTCTATTATTTGTTCTGAGATCCATTTTGATAACGAATATGGGTTATTTGGTTTTACAGGATGATTTTCGTTAATGGGAAGTTTCTCTGGATAGCCATATACATATGAACTAGCCATTATTAATTTTGCATTAACCCTTTTACAATAATTAATTACATTTCTAGTCCCTATGATATTAGTCTTAAATAATTCATCATTTTGATCCCAACTTTTAGGAATAAAACTTTTACCAGCCAAATGAAAAACAAACTTTACTTTTGATATTGAATTAAAGGTATCTTTCTTGTTAATATCTCCATCTTGGGAGTTTAAAGAAATATATGAATAATTATATTCTTTTAATTTAGAAATTAACTTTTTTCCTAAAAATCCCTCACCGCCAGTAATTAATATATCAGTCATTTAAAAAAATTGATTTCATCTTTTCAAATTCATCAGTAGCTTTTAAATAATCATCTGGCCTTCCAATATCAAGCCAATATCCATAATGCGGTAATACTTTTACTTTTTTATTGTCTTTTAGAAGAAATAACATTAAATTGTCAAAGCCATAATAAGTATCATCTGGGATAAAGTTTAGGATTTCTTTATTAATCATATAAACACCCATACTAACTTGATAATTAACTTTTGGTTTTTCTTTAAATTGCTTGAGACAAGATTCGTTATCAACTTCTAATACTCCATAATCAATATTTTCTTCTCTTAAATTAGAAGCAATTGAAAAAATCGTTTTATTTTTGATGTGTTGAGAATAAAATTTCTCAAAATTCAAATCAGTCAGTACATCGCCATTTAATAAAAGAAAATTTTCAGGTAAATCTCCGATAAGTTTGAGTGGTCCAATAGTACCTAATCTATTTTCTTCTAAAGAATAGTCAATTTTTATACCAAATCTAGAGCCGTCCTTAAATAAGGCTTTGATTATGTCTGCTTGATGATTAACAGCTAAAGTAATGTGGTTAAAATTATACTGAATTAATTGCCTTATAATTACCTCTAAAATTGAATAACTTCCAATAGGCATTAATGGTTTAGGTAATACAACCGTGTAAGGCTTTAGTCTTGTACCCAGCCCCCCAGCTAAAATGATCGCTCTTTTAGACATTGTAGATATTAGTTTTATAGAGTGCCAAATTCTTAGGTTCACTCATCCACTTAATAGTATTTGATAAACCTGTCTTAAGGCTATAAGAATGATTAAAACCTACTAATTCTTTAATTTTTTTATTATTACAAACTAACCTATCTACTTCACTACCTTTTGGACGAATCCTTTTTTCATCACATTGAATATATGGTTTTATATTAATAATTTCTCCTATAATGTTTACAACCTCTTCAATATTTACACCTACTCCAGAACCAATATTAAAAGTTTCTCCAAAAATATTTCTACCACAATTTATCAAAGATATAATTCCATTACATGTATCAATTACATAATTAAAATCTCTTATAGGATCTAAGCTGCCTAATTGTATATTTTTTTTTCCATCAAGTAGTTGAGAAATTATAGTTGGTATTACAGCTCTCGAAGATTGTCTTGGCCCATAAGTATTGAATGGTCTTCCTATAATCAACGGTAAATCAAAACTCCTAAAAAAACTAAAGGCAATAGCATCAGCCCCAATTTTGGAGGCAGAGTATGGTGATTGCGCTTGCAATGGATGCTCTTCATCAATAGGAACATATTTTGCACTTCCATAAACTTCACTAGTTGAAATGTGGACAACCTTTTCGATATCATTTTCTAAAGCTGCTTGCATAATATTTAATGTTCCATTGATATTAGTATCCACGTAACTAGAAGGCGCTTTATAAGAATAAGGTATTGCAATTAAAGAAGCTAGATGAGCAACGATTTCGGAACCTTTCATTAAATTCTTCATATTTGGGAAGTCCCTTATATCTCCCATTTCAACTTCTATATCTTTAAGCACTTTTGAGGAATCTAACCATCCATAACTAGAAAAAGAATTATATTGAACTAATGCTTTGACAGAAAAACCATTCTCAACAAGCTTTTCTACTAAATGAGATCCTATAAAACCCTCTGCTCCCGTCACAAATATTTTTTTAGATTTATCTCGCATAATCAAAAAATTAAATTTGGAATTAAAAAATATATAATTAATAATCTAGAAAATAGCAAAAAGCAAAATTCCACATATTTTTTAAAACCTTAAAAAAGATTTAGAATTTATTATACAAAAAGTTTGAGAATTTTATTTAAATCTTAAAAATTGAATTAATTCCTTAAATAATTTAATCAATTACTTATTATAAATTAAATTCAAAAGTTTCTATCACGTTAAAAAAATTTTTGAGAAACTGATATTTCTTTTTCCTTGATTCACTTATAATTAAAATTCAAATTTGAATTCTCATAGGTATTTATAAATTCATCAAAGAATTTTTTGTTTTGTGAATCAATCTTTAAAAATGTTGGAATAGAAAATATTAATTTCTTACATTAATGTAAGAAATTAATATAATCATGTTTTCATTTTTTTAACTCATAAAGATCCTTAAATATTGATTTAATTTCCATCTTGAGTTACTTTCTTCGTAAATATTTCTAGAAATTTGATAATATTCTGAATAATTATTTTTATCGCTATCTTTATCAAGAATTAATTTTGCTTTTTTGAATTTTTCTACTAAGTCAGAGAAAATATTACTTTCAAAAAAAAATCCATAACCTGAAGCTGCATCAATAGTATCCCCAACCTTTGAAGCTATTGGAATCAATGCATTTTGAGAAGCCTCAATAATAGTTATTGGTAATCCTTCCTGGGTGGAAGTCAAAAGAATATAATCGTAATCTACAAATTTAGATAATAAATCTGGCACTTCTCCTTTTAGTCCTAAATTACAATCTTTAGAATTAATAAGAGTTTTTTTTATTAAATTCTTAAGCTCTAGATTTTCATAATTCATACCATTACCATAAAAATCTAAAATAAATTCACCTTTAAAATAATCAAATAATTTCAATGCTAATTTATGATTTTTAACTGGATCAAATCTTGCTGCCATAATTATTTTAAGTATTTTGGATTCTTTCCTTCTTTCTCTTTTGATTTTCAATATTTCTTCAAATTTTTTTTTATTTTTTGGCACTATTGGAGGAAGTAAAAGCTGAAAATTATTTTTCCCATAACCAAGCGAAATATGAGAATCTAAAGAAGTTTTAGAAATAGCAAAAATTTTCAGTTTAATTATCTTACTTAAAAAAGAGCAAATATTTCTTGAAATTCTGGAACCAAATGAAATTTGATTATTAAATGCATTAGTTAGCAAAAAAAGGCGCCCTTGAATTCTGCCAAAAGATAGTAATTGAATAAAAACGGCTATTAAATCTCCATAATACATCCAACCTTGGCAGACATATTTACCATCAAGAAATGCATTAAATAATAAGGCAATAATTTTAATATTATCCAATCCTAATTTGAAAGGATAATAAATAATTGCTCCATTTCTTTCAATAATCTTTGATACCAAACCAGGTTTAGAAAGACAAATGATATGATGATTTGCATCAACAAATTCACAAGTTAAAGCTAATAACTTTTCACCGCCGCCAGAGTGTAAAGTTGGAATTATGTGAATAAAAGATTTCATATATAACTTCTAACTAAATTGTCTAATTCAAATTATACAAATTTTACTTTATAAATTAAATTCGACAATTATAACAGAATTGTTTTTTTAAAATTATCACATTAAACTAAACTTAAATTTTGCATACTTTTTCTATAAATGAAAAAAGATTTTGAGATTATATTAAAGTCTAAGAATAAGAAAAAGAATATTAATAAGAAAATATATATTGGAATACTTTATTGCGGAGAAATACAAATTGAAAGTTTAATAAGATCTATAATTGACTCTTCATCACATGCAAAAATCTCTTCAATAAATATTTATATTATTGGATACCATAAAAATTTAATAGCACACCAAAAATTATATGAATGGTTTAAAAAACATAACGATCAGCACAGATTAAAATTGGATGCAGATATGACAATTAGAAAAGATACTATTAATAAATTGATGTTAAATAAAAAGAACTGCAGAAATGTTTATCCTGTCTATGACTTCATAACAAAAACAAAAATTTATGGTTTTCACTATATCCCACCATATCATTGTCTAGATTTCAAAAATATAACTAGTCGTTTTCCTGACGATTTAAAAGACAATTTTGAAATCAAAAAAGAATTTATAGGAGTATATCATTGTGAAAATGCAACTAAAGATCAAATCCTAAATTTTATTATCCATAGAATTGAAAAATTATTCAATTGTAAATTGAATATGAAAATAGGTTATTTAAAGCTAATTTTAAAAGCCATTATAGTAAACAATAAATTGATACTTAAAAATTTAATATATATTTTTTTCACTATATTTCAAATTATTTTAAAAAGTAAGAATTACAAAAATTTCGAATTTAAACATAAATTAGACAAAAAAAATTTGAAAGATAAATGGAAGAATTATTTACTATCAAATACGTCTTTCCAATCTGAATAATTTAATTTATCATTATGGAAGTCTAATAACGCATCATAATTAAGCTTTGCTATCTTTCTTTGCTTATTTTTATCGGAATATAATTCAAAATAATATTTATTAATGTTTTTAGCATCAATAGAGGCATCAAAGCCTTTAAGAATATAGTTATTTTCTTTATATTGATTTAGATTGTTTGTATAAACATTAGATGTTGAAACTGGGAAACATCCATTTAATATATATTCTGCAATTATATTAGGCATACCCTCATAGAAAGAAGTTAGTATACCTAATAATTTTTGCTGAATTATTTTCATTAATAAAGTATTATCAATACTCCCATTAATTGATATATTATTAAATCTTTTAAGTTCTTTTTTAAATAATTTTAAATATTCACCAGTACCATATACTGAGATTTTTATCCTACTATCAATTTTTTTAATTAATTCAATCATATATAAAGGATCTTTTTGCCAATCTAATCTTTGTATAAAAACAATTCCTGAGCGAACATTATTATTCAAATACTTAATATTATCTTGAGGTATATCTAACAAATTATTAATAACAAAAATTTTTCTTCTAACATTTTTCCACCTTAATAAGCGAGCACTAATATCATTCTGTACTACATAAAAATTGGCAAAATAATTCAATATAGAGAATTTAAATGAGTGAATGTCTTCAAGTGCGCCTTTATAATATCTTAAATCATTTCTTATAGATATTACTAAATTAGCATTAAATAAAATTTTTAATATTATTGCTGCATAATGACTTATTGGCATAATTGATAAAATAAAATCAACATCTCTTGATTTGAATCTTAAAATAAATATTTTCAAAAGATATATTAAGTTTTCAATATTCCAAGTTAGCCAATTATTTTTTTTTATAGTTTTATTTTTTACTAATAAAATAACTTCATGATTGGCAGAAAGATATTTATAAATTAGTAAAGCTTGTTTTTCTGCTCCTCCTCTAATAACTGAATTTGCAACTAAGATTATTTTCATTAAGTCTTTATTGGGCTAAATAGTCTTTATAAAATAATTCTGAATTTATTATTATTGGCTTGATCATTATTTTG
>MDTE01060307.1_pt1 | contig 24937 bp, 23 predicted proteins | sample 811231 | NCBI WGS metagenome assembly MDTE01 (sample SAMN05326651, study PRJNA326480) | marine metagenome | isolation source: seawater | place: Indian Ocean: Red Sea | collected 2010 | reverse complement strand
TATTTTCTCCGGCACACAATTGTAAAAATCTCTCTAACCTTGCAGATGAATGTTCTGGTCCCTGACCTTCGTATCCATGTGGTAGTAGCATTACAAGTCCACTGGCTCTTCCCCATTTAAATTCACTTGAAGTGATAAACTGATCTATTATTACCTGAGCCCCGTTAGCAAAATCTCCGAATTGAGCTTCCCAAAGTACTAGGGCTTTTGGTTCAGATAAAGAGTAACCATATTCAAAACCTAAAACAGCTAATTCTGATAAAAGACTATCGATTATCTCAAATTTTTTCTGCTTTTCAGAAATATTATTTAACGGCACGTATCTTTTATGGTCATCTTGGTTTCTTAAAACGGAATGCCTTTGACTAAAAGTTCCTCTGCCTGAGTCCTGTCCTGAAAGGCGAACTGGAAATCCTTCCTCGAGAAGAGTGGCAAAAGCTAATGTTTCCGCTGTAGACCAATCTAAAGGTACATTTTCGGAAAACATTTTATATTTGTTTTCAAATATTTTTTTCAATGTTTTGTGAATATTAAAATTGCTTGGTATTGAGGATATTTTTTTTCCAATCTTAATTATGTCTTTTTTATCTACGCCGCTAACACCTCTTTTATCTTTGCCTGGCTCTGGTTTAAATCTAGACCACACCCCTTCATACCAAGTAAGATCAGATTTATAATTTTTTGATAATTCAAACTCTTTTTCTAAAAATTTTTTAAAATTATTTTTTTGTTTTTCGATTTGATCGCTAGAGTACAGGCTTTCTTGGGCTAATTTTTTTCCATAAATAGCTAGCGTTGTTGGTTGTTTCTTTATTTTTTTGTACATCAAAGGCTGAGTAAAAGATGGTTCATCTCCTTCGTTGTGACCGAACCTTCTATAGCAAACCATATCTATAACAACATCTCTATTAAACTTTTGTCTAAATTCAGTTGCAATTTTTGCACAGTGAACAACTGCTTCGGGATCATCTCCATTAACATGAAATATTGGAGCTTGAGCTAATTTAGCAACATCTGAAGGATATGGTGAAGATCGCGCAAATCTTGGAGCAGTAGTAAAACCTATTTGATTATTTACAATAATGTGAATAGTTCCCCCAATATTGTGTCCTGGCAGACCAGACATTGCAAAACATTCAGCGACGACACCTTGACCAGCAAAAGCAGCGTCTCCATGTAGGAGGACGGGAATAACTTTTTTTCTTTCAGGGTCATTATGAAAAAATTGTTTAGCTCTAGTTTGCCCTAAAACAACTGGATTTACTGCCTCAAGGTGGGAAGGGTTATCTGTTAAACTAATATGAACTAAATTTTTATCAAATTCTCTATTGGATGAAGCCCCTAAATGATATTTCACATCACCTTCAAAATCTTTTTTAGATAGAACACTTTTACCAAAAAATTCACTAAAAATGGCTTTGAATGGTTTTCTTAAAACATTGGCTAGAACATTTAATCTACCTCTATGTGGCATACCAATTTTAATCTCTTTTGCACCTAAATTACCTCCCCTTTTAATAATCTGCTCCAAAGCAGGAATTAACGACTCTCCTCCATCTAAACCAAATCTTTTAGTTCCAATAAACTTAACATGTAAAAATTTTTCAAAACCCTCTGCCTCAACAATTTTGTTAAAAATTGCTTTTTTTCCATTTTCAGTAAATGTTACGCCTTTTTCCTCACCCTCTATTCTATCTCTGATCCAAGCCTTTTCGTCTGGATCACTCATGTGCATATATTCGTAACCTATAGTTGAACAGTAAGTTTTTTTTAACAAGTTTAAAATTTCTCTTAAAGAAGCTTTCTGATATCCAAGAACACCATCTAAAAATATTTTTCTATCAAAATCTTGAGTTTTAAATCCATAGGTTTCGGGGTTTAGTTCAGGATGCTCTTTCTTTTCTTGAATTCCCAAAGGGTCAAGGTTTGAAATTAAATGACCTCTTATTCGAAAAGCTCTAATTAACATAATTGCTCTGATCGAGTCTTTAGCATTTCTCTCTGCTTCATCTAATTTATTGGTTACTTCATCCTGTTCTTGAGGTCTTTTAATAATATTTTCAATTTCAATCTTCTTTTTTTTGTTTGGAGACCAACTAGGACCAATTAAATCTTTTGATATAATCTCTTTATTTTCATTTAGCCCGTCAAAAAAGAGTCTCCAATCATTAGGAATTTTATTTGGATTTGATAAATAATCTAAATAAAATTCTTCGATAAATGAAGTGTTGCTACCTTGAAGAAATGAAGTTTTTTTATAAGTATTATTGTCTTTAAAAGATGACATTTTTAATATTTTAACACAAATTATAGAAAATCAACCCTTTAGTTTTTCAAAAAGTGTTTTACCTATGTCGCCAGGTGATTTTGAAATTGTTATACCTGCAGATTTCATCATTTCTATCTTGTCTTCAGCACCTCCTTTACCCCCTGATATTATGGCTCCTGCATGTCCCATTCTTCTTCCTTTAGGCGCGGTTAACCCAGCAATAAAACCTACTATAGGTTTTTTTATTTTTGATTTTTTTATAAACTCACATGCTTCTTCTTCAGCAGAACCACCTATTTCACCTATCATTATTATTGACTCTGTTTCTTTATCCTTAAGAAACAAATCTAAACAATCAATGAAATTTGTTCCATTAATGGGATCTCCTCCAATACCTACACATGTAGATTGACCCATTCCATTAGTTGTTGTTTGCGCCACTGCTTCGTATGTAAGAGTTCCTGATCTAGATATTATGCCAACAGAACCTTTTTTGTGAATATTTCCTGGCATAATTCCAATTTTACATTCCGCCGGGGTAATTATTCCAGGACAATTAGGTCCTATTAATCTACTTTTACTTTTTAAAAGTTTTTTTTTAACTTTTAACATGTCCAAAATTGGTATTCCCTCTGTTATACAAACTATAAGTTCCATTTTAGCATCAACGGCTTCGATTATAGCATCAGCTGCAAATTTTGCTGGAACATATATCATTGTAGCTTGTGCTTCTGTTTTTTGTTTTGCTTCTTCAACGGTATTAAATACTGGTAAATTTAAATGGGTTTGACCTCCTTTTTTTGGAGTAACTCCTCCAACAATTTTTGTTTTGTATTTTATGGCTTGTTCAGAGTGAAATGTCCCGTGTGCCCCAGTAAAACCTTGGCAAATGACTTTTGTGTTTTTATTAACTAAAATAGACATTTATTTTATAGCATTTACAATTTTTTTTGCTGCATCATTTAAGTCATTTGCGGGCAAAATTTTTAATCCTGATTCTTTTAAAATCTTATTTCCTTCTTCAAAATTTGTTCCTGCCAATCTAACAACCAATGGAACTTTTAAATTTGTTTCCTTAGCTGCTTCTACTAAACCTTGAGCTAAAACATCACATCTCATTATTCCGCCAAAAATATTTATTAATATTCCTTTTATATTTTCATCTGATAAGATTAATTTAAAAGCTGCTGAAACTTTTTCTTTTGAAGCACCACCCCCAACATCTAAAAAATTTGCAGGTTCCTCACCAAAAAGTTTTATAATATCCATGGTTGCCATGGCTAAACCTGCGCCATTAACCATACAACCAATAGACCCGTCTAATTTAATATAAGACAAATCAAATTTACTAGCTTCAATTTCAGCTGGGTCTTCCTCGTTTAAGTCTCTTAATTTTAATATCTCAGGTCTTCTGAAGACTGCGTTGTCATCAAAATTCATTTTTGCATCTAAACAAATCAGGTTATTTTTTTTGTTTATAATAAGTGGATTGATTTCAATAAGTGTTGCGTCTTTTTCAATTAAAATTTTATATAGTGCTTGAATAATTTTTTTTGCTTCTTTTTCTTGATCAATTGTAAAATTGAAATTCTTTGTAATTTTTAAAATATCTTTTTCATTTATTTCATTATCCAGCTCAACTAAAGCAGTAGAAATTTTTTTTGGATGTTTTATAGCAACTGCCTCTATATCCGTGCCACCTTCAGTACTGCTTATGAATGCAATTTTTGAACTTGCTCGATCTACTAAGCACGAAAGATAAAATTCTTTTTTAATATCAGAAGCTTCCTCAATATATAATCTTTTTACTTGGCGACCTTCAGGGCCTGTCTGGTGGGTTACTAATTTTTTATTTAACATCAATTGAGCTTCCTCTAATAAATTTTTTCTATTTTCAATTAATTTGACTCCTCCGGCTTTCCCTCTACCTCCAGCATGTATCTGGGCTTTTAGAACTAGTGTTTTTGCATCAATTTTTCTAAGCTTATCTTCCAGATTTTTCAAATCGGTTACAGCTATTCCTTTTGGAACTGGCGCACCATATTCTTTCAAAATCTCTTTAGCCTGATGTTCGTGAATATTCATTATTTATTTATCAAATTTTATATAGTTTTTTATACAATCTCGCATTATTAATTTAATTGAATATATGTTTTAAAAATAATAGTAATTTTGAATATTAATAATATAATCTTATTTTGCTGAAATATATTAAAAATATAACTTTTATAATAGCATTTGCCCTATTTTCCTTATTTCTTTTTTTTGGAATTTTTACATTTAAGGATTACGGCATATCAATCGATGAAGAATTTCACAGACTTAGTGGATTTTACTGGTTAGAATATGTTTTAAAAACTTTAGGTTTTGAAGAATTTAAAGAACTAGTAAATCTTAAAACAGGTTATTCAGGTTTTACGGTGCCTCATCCTGAAAACCACCCATATTACGGTGTTGTTTTTGATTTACCTTTAGCATTAGTAGAAGTCATATTTGAAATAAAAGATCCAAGAGACTACTTTTATCTCAGACACATACTAAATTTTTTGATTTTTTTTATTAGCTCAATTTATTTTTTTAAATTAATATTAAATCGCTTCAAAAATTATAACTTAGCGTTAGTGGGAACTTTGTTTTATGTTTTATCTCCAAGAATTTATGGACATAGTTTTTTTAATAATAAAGATATAATTTTTTTATCAGCATGTACAATAGCTTTGTATTATTGTTTTACTGTAATAGATAAAACTAATTACAAAAATTTGATAATTTTCGCTTTTTTTTCTGCATTATCAACTGCAAGTAGGATTTTGGGAATTTTCTTTCCTATTTCGTTTGTAATATTAACTCTTCTAGACTCAAATCAGAAAAAAACTGAAGCTGTAAAATCTTTAGTCAGTTTTGTAATTTTATATTGTATATTTACTTACTTTTTGTGGCCTGCGATTTGGGAAGATACTTTAAGTAATTTAGTTTTAGCTTTTAATTATTTTTCAGATGCACCATTGGGGATAAAAACTTTTTTTAACGGGGAATATCTTAGTGTTAAATTTTTACCAATGCACTACACATTAACATGGATTATTATCACGACTCCAATTTTATATATAGTTTTATTTATATACGGCTATTTCACAAAATTCAAAAGAGCTTTACTTAAATTTTTCAAAATTGAAAAAGATTCAAAAAGAAATGATCTATGGTCTGGTATAAGTGAAAAAAAAGATTTTTTTGTATTTTTTAATTTAACAGGATTCTTGTTTTATTTGATATTCTCAGGTGTTTTACTTTATACTGGTTGGAGGCAAACTTTTTTTCTAAATATTTTTATAATATACTTTGCGGTTTATGGTTCTTATTTGATTATTATTAAAATTAAAGAAGGTAAAAGGAAAATTTTTTACTTTATTGTAGGTGTCTATCTTTTCTCTATAGTTTACCAAATCACATACTACCATCCTTACCAAAACACTTATTTCAATACTATAGGTAACAAAATATTTAGTAATAAATTTGAAGCAGATTATTGGGGATTATCTGGAAAAAAAGCCTTGGATGAGATTATTAAAAAAGAGGGGAAGAATAAAAAAAATATCAAAATTAGTGTTGCTGCATGGTATCCTTTGGAAAGGAGTTCAGCTTTATTAAATAAAAATGATAGGGAAAAATTACTTTTTGTAGGTCAAAATTATCAGGAATCTGATTATCTTTTCACAAACTTCATAAGTGAGGTTGATAAAAATTACAACAATAAATATGATATTCCCAGTAATTTTAAAAAAATAGAAAGTTTTAAATTACATTCTTATAATATTTATGAAATATATAAAAAAGGTGAGTCGAAATGAAAATATTTTTTTATAAAACAGTAATTATTTGCATATGTTTATTTGTTCTTTTTCAAATTACTATTGGGATGCAAATTAATAGACTAGAGAGCGAAATAAATAAGTTTAGTTCAAAAGAAAATATAGAACATATAAAAAATAAAATTAGATCTGAAATGAATGTTGCAGTTAAAAAAGATAGATATCTAAGTCAAGAAGATGCGGCTCTTATTCGATCATTCTTAAATAAAATACAAAAAGAAATTAAAAACTAACTCTTATAAAAAATTAAAATTTTTTTTGTTAAATAATCAATGTAGTCTTTGCAGATCTTTTTATGATTCGGAAAACAAATCAACTCTTGATCATAACGATTAGCATTTTTACATCTAACTTTTCTTTTTGAAAATATTTTTTCACAATTTTTATAGTAATAAACTCTAGCTTCTATTCCATTTTCAAGTAAGTATTTGTTTAAATCGTCCCTTTTATTTACTAAAACAGGAAAATCTATAAAATTTTGAAAATCAAAATCTTTTATTTTTATAATTCGTACATGCTTTGAGTTTAAGTTTGAAAATTTTTTATAATAATAAATATTATTTTGTTTTCGAATTTTTTGATTTTCTAAACGTTTTTTAAAGTTTACTAATTGTAAATAAATTAATGATTTTGAAAAATTAGTTAATTTAGTGAAGTAAAATTTAGGAAATTCAATTTTTTTGAATTTAAGAGAAGGATAAAAAAGCACTAAAAGAAATTTTATACGAAATAAGTGTGCAGTTTTAATTATGTAAAAAAAAATATTTTTGTACAAAAATTTAACAGATAATAATTTTAATATAAAAAATATAAAGGATTGTTTTAATAATAGATATCCGGGAAAACTATCATATTGGTTTATTTCATTAGATGCAAAATCATAAAACTTTTTATTATTTGTCGCTACGGCACCCCCATAGAGAGCTGATATATTTTTCATAATATTAAAACTGTAAATGGAAAAATCACCTAAACTTCCGCTATATTTTCTTTTATTTTTTTTTCTTGAAAAATTATCAAAGTAAATAGCATTATCTTCGATTAAAAAAATCTTTTTTTTTTTACATAACTTTTTAATCTTTTGACTTTGATCATAATTGTTAAACATATTTGTCAAAAGCACCGATGATGTTTTAGACGTAATTTTTTTTTTTAACAAATTTATGTCAAAAAAACCATTTTCATAATTTATATCACAGTAAATTACTTTGAAATTTAAGTTAGTAGCAATGTTAACCATTTCTGGTAAATTGTATGCACATATGATAATTTCATTTTTTTTCTCATTAAATTTCTTTAAATAATTTAATATTAATAAGAATGAAACTCTACACTGACTCGTTAGTAAAATAAATTTTTTATTGTTTGTTTTTTTGAGAATTTTTTTTATAATTTTTTCTTTCGTAAAAACATTTTGAGAAAAAAAAGTTTTGAAAAAATTTGCTATTGATAAATATAGATTTATTCTAAAAATTTTCATTTATTTATTTTCTTGGCTATTCTTCTTGCGTTAGCCATAATTACACCTAATGGATATTTGTTTACTTTAAAATCAAAAACTGACCCATCTATAATATATATATTTTTGTAACCTTTTAATTGACAGTTTTGATTAATAGAAAGTTTTTTATTTTTTTTGTTTGTTAAAGTTCCAAAATAATGAAAGTCATTTCCATATCCTGGGAAAAAATTTTTTGATATTGGAAAAATCATTTTTTCGTTAATGAGAATACCAAGAATTTTTTTATGTATTTTTTTTAAGATATCTGTAGTGTTTTTAGGTTTGGAATAAATTTTAGTTTGTTCATTTTCTTCCATTTTCATAAATAAATTACTGTAATTTGAATCTAATAAAATGTTCGAAAATATAATAAAGTTTTTCATAAGACTAAGCACTATTTTAAAAGGAATTAAATATTTTTTAAGTTTTGTTGCTGACTCAATTATTGTTTTATTTCCTGATCTAAAATCAACAACATAGGAATTATTTTTTTTTTTACTTCTTAAGTGAAGTTGAGAACTTGCTGACGTAAAAATATTTTTTATTTTAAACTTAGAAAGAAATACAGAAACTAATCTTGGATGATGTTTTATACGTACCTCTTCTTTAATTTTAAGAAATTCCATTAATAGCCTTGTAGTAGCTAATGTTCCACAACCAAGAATAACTTTTTTTGCATAAAAAGTTTTCAGTTCAGTTTGATTTCTACACTTTAAAACAACATATTTATTTTCATATATTATTCTTTCAACAAAATAATTATGAATTTTAATTTTTCTATTTTTAAGAAATTTTTCATAATATGTTTTGGGGGTGAGCTTTGTATCATTTGTATAGGCCAATATTGGTTTTAACGAAATTAAATTTTTAAACTTTTTATTTAAAAGTTTTTCAAAAAATGTGTCTACTTTGTAATCGTTAACATATTTTTTTTTTTTATGTGAAAAGCTACCCAATAGTTTAAATTTTTTGAGAATTTCAAAAAATGAATTTACTATTTCATTTTTACTTTTCTTGTTGTAACCGTTTAAGTCATCAATTAAGTTTTGATCCATTTGACAACCCCAGTAATTTGACAAGCCACCGAACTCTAAGGAACCTAACACTTTTGCGTTTTGATCTACTGAAATTTTATTAAAGTGAAAATAATGATTGATTTTATCGATATAACTGTAAATCTGATGTGGTAAATCATTGTAAATATGCTTATTTGAAAAAAATTCTTCTTTATTTAAAAATTCAAAGTCAGGAGATATTACATCAATAGTATCGTTTTTTTCTAAAAATTTATCTACAAAAGATAAACTTGATAGTCCACTTCCAATAACAACCGTTTTTAAATTCATAAGTAAATTAATATTTCTAAACCATGATTTCTACACTATAATCTTAAAAAAATGTATAACTTAAACGAAATACCGACTACTGATTATAATGATTTTTTTCAAAAAGTTTATTTCATTTCAATAATAAAAAACATTATAAAAATTGCAAGCTTAGAAGATACGAAAAAAATAATATTAGATTTTGGTTGTGGCCAAAAAATTTTAAGCAAAACTCTTAAAAATGTAAAAGTACTTAATTATGATATTAAAGCAAAATTCTCGGACTTAAAAAGCTACAAAAATCTGAAATTTGATACGGTAGTTTTTAATCATGTTCTTATGTATATGAGACCAAAAGAAATTAACGATTTATTAGATGAGCTGAAAGAGATGAATCCGAGCTTAGAAATAATTGTTGGTTTAGGCAAGCAAAATATAGTTAGTAAAATTGGAAAATTTTTAACTGGCAACTATAAAGCTCATGAAAACACAATGTCCACATACAAAGATCAAATAAGTATTTTGCAAAAAAAAACAAATTTTTTGAAAAAGAAATCAAATGTCTTCTTTATGACAGATATATATTATACAAAGTTTTGAATGCAAAATTTTACAATCATTACTCCAACTTTTAATGACTGGAAGTCTTTAAACAAACTAATCCTTGAAATTGATAAGGGAGTCAAAAATATTAAGGGAAGCTTTTCAATTATTGTTATTAATGATTGTTCAACAATAAAACCCAATTTAAGATTAAAAAAGTTAAAAAAAATTAGGAAAATTAAAATCTTAAATCTTTCAAAAAATTTAGGGAGTCAAAAAGCTATTTATACAGGTCTTGTCTTCTTAAAGAAAAGTATACATAAATCCATAATAACTATTATAGATTCTGACGGAGAAGATGATCCTTCACAAATTAAAAAAATGATAAATCTTTCAGTAACTAATCCAAATTTAATAGTTACTGCAAACAGACTAGAGAGAACTGAAATTTTTTTTTATAAAATTTTAAACCTTTTAAGATTAGCTTTAACATATGTCTTAACAGGCAAATATATTGATTTTGGAAATTTTAGTAGTTTTAATGGTAAGTTGTTATATAAAATCTTAATTAATGAAAATTTAGGTTTAGCTTATTCAGCTGGAATACTAAAAAATTATAAAGGTATAAAAAAATGTTATATAAAAAAAAGAAAAAGATATTATGGTGATTCAAAAGTAAGTTTATTTTTTTTAATTAAACATTCTTTGAATATTATTTCAGTTTTTTTACCCCAAGTATTTCTTAGATCAATTTTTCTTATAATTTTATTTTTTGGTTTAAATATAAATATACAAATAAGTTTAATTTTATCCTCTTTACTAATTTTTTTAAATCTTAGTCTTTTTGTAAATAATTTAAGAAATAAATTTTTTTTCAAAAAGACAAAATTTATAAAAAATATTTTAAATTTAAGAAATTAAATTTTGCACTCTGCCAGATCTACCTTAAAAGAAATTTTATTTATTTTTTTAAACTTTATGCAACTTTTATCTTCAATTACACCCGTAATATATTCTTTTTTTCCACTTCCTATAATATAAACTACTTTAATATTTTCTTTTCTTATACGTTCTAAAAAAAACTTTCTATAATCTTGAAAGTAGTCACTAGTTTTATTTGGAATACTTCTTTTATCATACCATTTACTAGGGGAGGGGTGAGAGTTGCCAGTAAGACTATTAAAAAATTGATAATCTGTTATTAAAAATTTTTTTTTGCTATCAGAAATAATTAAATTTTTCATTTCAATTAGAATTTCCATTTCTTGTTTTGGATCATCAAACTCTGAGTTAATCCATTTCAATCCACTTAAGCTTTCATCTAAAATATTTGCATCAATAGCCTTTTCAAAACTAACAGTTTCTAACTCAACAAATTTTTTAAGATGATTAAATCTGACATGGTACTTAGTAGTAGAAAAAACAAAAATCGCAATTAACAGATAAACTAAATAATTCTTATTATAGAACTTAATTAAAAATACATGAGAAATAGCTGAAAAAAATGGTATTAGAAAAAAGATGAAAATTTGATTTTTAGTAGTTAATTGAGAATAAATAAAAACAAAAACTGCTACTAAATTCAAGATAGCAAACAACAAGTATTTTTTATCAATCAATTTTTTTTTAAAATTAAGTGCTATTACAAATGCCAAAGGGACTATGGATAAATATAAAAATTTAAATTGACCTATTAAATTTTTAAAATCAAAACTAATGTTCATTACCCGGTTTTTTCCGAGACTAAGAGGGTACATTAGATATTGAGTTAAAAAGTTATTTATAGGAACTTTATTTAAAAGAAAAAAAAGATATGTGAAACACAAACTTAATAAGAAACCTGTTAAAAAAGATACAAATCTAATAGGATTTTTTTTTAGATAGATAAAATCAATAAATAAAAAAATCGTTATAATAAAAAGAAAATACGCTGAAGGTATTTGTTTCGAGAGAAAAGACAAAATTAAAAAAACTGAGCTTAGAAAATAATAAAAATTTTTTTCATATATAAAGCCTAATGATAAAAAACACACTGATACTAGTGTAAAAATAACTGCATGGTGATCAACAAAAGGGGTTCCAATATTAGGATATGCTAAGATTGAGATTCCTATTGAATAGATAAAAGAGAAAAAATAATTAAGCCCAATCTTTTTAAAAAAATAAAAGCAGAATAAAGTGATTAAAATATTTAATATTGTTCCATGTAAAACATAACTAAACCAACTCACATCAAATAGAAAAAATAAGAAAGACTGCAAATAGTCTAACAAAGGACCTGTTATCGACCAGTAATCTTTAAAAGGGTGATAGCCACTTAACACATTAAAACCAGCATCAAATATTAAAAAACTATCAATAGGTAATATTCCTCTATACCCATAATAAAAATTAAAAAAAATAGAACTTATAAGTAGTAAAATAAAATAGATTTTATTTTGATTATGGTAAAAAATTTTCAATTTATTTTAACTCTGGGTCAATTTTTTTAGCAGCGTCAAAAAGTTCTTTTACTGCACTAACAGATTTATCAAACTGATTTTTCTCACTTTTTGTTAAGTTTATTTGTATAACTTTTTCAACACCATTCTTCCCAATTATTACTGGAACACCTGCATATAAGCCTTTTGCACCATATTCATTTTCTAGAAAAGCTGCACATGGCAACTCCTTTTTTAAATCTTTCAAATAGCTCTCAAGCATTTGGACGCCTGAAGCAGCTGGAGCATAGTAAGCGGATCCTTTTTCTAAATATTTAACTATTTCAGCACCTCCTTTTCTGGTTCGATCAATGATTTTTTCAATACTTTCTTTGGTGATTTTTCCAGACTTAATAAAATTTTCAATAGGTTCTCCTTTAACTTTAGTGTGGTTAAGCATTGGAACCATTGTATCCCCGTGGCCACCCAAAACTAGTGTTTCAATATCTCCTGCTGAAACTTTAAGCTCTGTAGATAAAAAGTACTTAAATCTAGAAGAATCTAATATACCTGCCATACCCACAACTTTGTTTTTTGGTAATTTTGAATACTTTTGTAACGCCATTACTATTACGTCTAAGGGATTTGTGATACAAATCACAAATGCATTAGGAGATGTATTTTTTATTCCTTCAGCTACTTGCTTTATGATTTTTAAATTTATTCCAAGAAGATCATCTCTTGTCATCCCGGGTCTACGGGGCACACCTGCTGTAATTATGATTGCGTCAGAATTTTTAGTGTCTTCATAATTGTTTGTTCCACTAAGATTTATATCAAAACCATCAATTGGTGATGATTGAGCTATATCTAATGCTTTACCTTTAGCTATACCCTCTGCTACATCAAAAAGAACGATGTCGCCTAATTTTTTTAGTGCAATGAGATGAGCTAATGTTCCTCCAATTTGTCCAGCTCCTATTAAAGTAATTTTTTTTTTCATATTCTTATTTCATTGTAGGCATTACAAATTCCGCATCTGACTTAATACCCGATGGCCACCTTGCTGTTATAGTCTTCAATTTAGTGTAAAATCTTACTCCCTCAGGACCGTGTATGTGCTGATCTCCAAACAACGATCTTTTCCATCCACCGAAGCTATGAAAGGCCATTGGAACAGGTATTGGTATATTAATACCTATCATTCCTATTTTTGCATTACTAGCAAAAGATCTTCCCGTGTCGCCATCTCTAGTAAAAATACTTGCTCCATTTCCAAACTCGTGATCATTAACTAAAGTTAAAGCTTCATTATAATCTTTTACTCGAACTACCGAAAGAACTGGTCCAAATATTTCTTCTTTATAAATTCTCATATTTTTTTTTACGTTATCAAACAAGCAGCCTCCCATAAAAAAACCTTTTTGATTTTTTGATATACTAATTTTTCTCCCATCAACAACTAATTTTGCACCCTCCTTAATACCTATTTCAACGTAATTTAACACTTTCTCTAAATGTTCTTTCGTCACTAACGGTCCCATCTCAGAATTTTTGTCTAAACCAGGTCCAATCTTTAAAGACTTTACCTTCTCAGATAATTTTTTAACAAGCGGTTCTGCAATATTACCAACAGCTACTGCAACTGATTGGGCCATGCATCTTTCACCTGCAGATCCGTATGCTGCTCCAATTAATCCATTTACTGCCTGGTCTAAATCACAATCTGGCATTACAACACAATGATTTTTTGCCCCTCCGAGCGCTTGAACTCTCTTTTCATTTTTAGAACAATTTTCATAAATATATTTCGCTATTGGAGTTGAACCAACAAAACTAACTGCTGATATATCTTTGTTATTAATAATTGCGTCGACTACCTCTTTATCTCCATTTACAACATTAAATACCCCTTGAGGCAAACCTGCCTCAGAAAATAATTCTGCTAACTTTATTGAACAGCTTGGATCTTTTTCTGAAGGTTTTAAAATAAAAGTGTTACCACATGCTATAGCAACAGGAAACATCCACATTGGAACCATTGCAGGAAAATTAAATGGTGTTATGCCAGCGCATACGCCCAAAGGCTGTCTCATTGACCAACTATCAACCTCAGTTCCAACATTTTCTGTAAACTCTCCTTTTAATAACTGTGGAATCCCACAAGCAAACTCTACTACTTCCAAACCTCTTGTCAAAGAACCTTTTGCATCCTCATAAACTTTTCCATGTTCTGAAACAATAATTTTAGTTAATAAATCAGAATTTTTTTCGATAAGTTCTTTAAATTTAAAAAGAACTCTAGCTCTATACAATGGAGTTTTTTGTGACCAAGTTATAAATGCTTTTTTAGCTACATTTACTGCGTTATCAATGTCATCTTTATTTGCAAATCTTACTTCCGAACTTTGAGAAACAGTGGCTGGATCAAACACTTTGCCTGTCCTTTCAGAAGTCCCTTTATATAGTTTACCATTAACAAAATGTTCGATTAATTTCATTTGGTAAATAATTAATTAAGCTTTTAGCTCGTTGCAAGCATTTTTTTAATTAAACCAATTGCTTTAGCTGGATTTAGCCCTTTAGGACATGAGTTTGCACAATTCATTATTGTGTGGCATCTATAAAGCTTAAATTCATCCGCAACCTTTTTTAGACGTTCTTTTCTTTCTTCATCTCTGCTGTCACAAATCCATCTGTAAGCTTGAAGAAGAACTGCTGGACCTAAGTACTTATCTCCATTCCACCAATAACTCGGACATGAAGTTGAGCAACAAGCACATAAAATACATTCGTAATATCCGTCAAGTTTTGATCTGTCTTTTTGTGACTGCAAAATTTCTTTTTTTTCTGTCTGGGTTTGTGATGTTTTTAACCATGGCTGAATTGACTCATATTGTTTGTATAAAGTACTTAGATCCCCAACTAAATCTTTTATAACTTTCAAATGTGGCAAAGGATAAATATTTAAGTCCCCTTTAATATCTGTATGAGATTTAATACATGACAAGGTATTTACTCCGTCAACATTCATAGCACATGATCCGCATACTCCATGTGCACAAGATCTTCTAAATGTAAGCGATGAGTCTATTTCATTTTTTATTTTGAATAAAATGTCTAAAACTTTTGGTCCACAATTATTCATGTCTACTTCAAAAGTATCTAATCTCGGATTCTTATTTTCTTCTGGATTCCATCTATAAACGTTGACTTTTTTTAAATTTTTAGATCCAGTTTTATCCTTATAATATTCACCTCTTAAAATTTTTGAATTTTCAGGTAAACTAAACTGGACCATTAATATACTCTTTCTTTTGGAGGAAAATATTGGACATCATTTGTTAAAGTTCTAGAGTGAACATCTCTATATTTAATTTCAGTTTCTTTGCCCTTTTGCCAGGCCAAAGTGTGTTTCATAAAATTTTTATCATCTCGCTTGGAAAAATCTTCCCTAGCATGTGCTCCTCTACTTTCTTTTCTGCTGTAAGCAGAATCAATAGTTGTTATTGCTTGTCGGATTAAGTTATCAAATTCTAAGGTTTCAACCAAGTCAGTGTTAAAAAGCAATGATTTATCAGAAATATTGATATCGCCTAGGCCGTCAAAAGGTTTTCTAATATCGTTTTTTCCTTCTCTAAGTGTCGTCTCGGTTCTAAACACAGCACACTTACTTTGCATAGTTTTTTGCATAGACAATCTAAGCTCAGAAGTTTTGGAAGATCCTTTTGACATTCTGATCTGATCAAAACGATCTAAACATTTTTCAGTTTCACTTTCAGAAATTTCCTCATGTGGCTTTCCAGGGGTAACTAATTCCGCGGCCCTTTTTGCTGCCGCTCTTCCAAAAACTACTAAATCAATTAAAGAATTAGACCCTAATCTATTAGCTCCATGAACAGACACGCAAGCTGCTTCACCTATTGCCATAAGTCCTTCAACAGTTTTATCAGAACCATTGAGAGTTAAAACTTCTGCTCTAAAATTAGTTGGTATACCTCCCATATTATAATGCACAGTAGGAACTACTGGTATTGGATCTTTTGTAACATCAACACCTGAAAAAGTTTTTGCGGATTCCGCTATTCCGGGTAATCTCTCTTCTATAACTTTTGGATCAAGATGATCTAAATGAAGATGCACATGGTCCTTTTCTTTTCCCACTCCTCTACCTTCGTTTATCTCAATTGCTATCGACCTACTTACAACGTCTCTGGATGCTAGATCTTTTGCATTAGGAGCATATTTTTCCATAAATCGTTCTTTTTTTGAATTCAAAAGGAAACCACCTTCACCTCTTACTCCTTCTGATATTAAACATCCAACACCATAAATACCTGTTGGATGAAATTGTACAAACTCCATATCTTGCAAAGGCAAACCTGCTCTTAACACCATGCCATTGCCGTCTCCCGTACAAGTGTGTGCTGAAGTTGCTGAATAATATATTTTACCATAACCACCTGTTGCTATTATTGTTATATGAGATCTAAATCTGTGTATGGTACCATCATTTAAATTCCAGGCTATTAATCCCCTACACGCACCATTTTTCATTAGTAGATCTAAAGCAAAATATTCTATGAAAAATTCAGTGTTATGTTTTAGAGCTTGACCATATAAAGTATGAAGAATTGCATGTCCAGTTCTGTCTGCTGCAGCGCAAGTTCTTTGAACTGTTCCGTTGCCATAGTTTTTTGTCATACCGCCAAATGGTCTTTGGTAAATTTTTCCCTCTTTTGTTCTACTGAAAGGCACTCCATATTTTTCAAGTTCAATAACAGCTCGTGGTGCTTCTTTACATAAATATTCTATTGCATCCTGATCTCCTAACCAATCTGAGCCCTTCACTGTATCATACATGTGCCATCTCCAATCATCCTCGCCCATATTGCCCAGGGCTGCTGAGATTCCGCCTTGTGCGGCAGACGTGTGGCTCCTAGTTGGAAATACTTTAGATATGCAAGCTGTTTTGAGACCTGCTTCAGATAAACCTACTGCAGCTCTTAAGCCAGAACCTCCTGCGCCCAAAACAACTACATCATATTCGTGATCTATAATTTTATAAGCTTTTTTCATTTTATAAATTGTATAAAGAAATTATTGTAATCATTGGAATCAGTATAGCAAACATATAGAGGATTCTGTTTGCGACATTTTTGATTTTTTCACTATTAATATAATCCTCTAAGATTTCACTGATTGTGAGAGAGTAAAAAAAGAAAGAAAAAACTAAAAAAACTGAAAAAAGTACCTTAGATGGCTGAGATTTAAAAAAATTTAATACTTGAACATAATTATTATCAATAATTGAGACAAAATTTACTATAAACCATAAAGTTAGAGGTATTAAAACAAGTGAGCTTACTTTGATGAATAACCATTTTTTAGTTGATGTATGCATTTAGTTTAATCCCGTACCAAATAAATAAATTATAACAGTTAAGACAAATGAAAAAATAATTGTCAATACGCCTGTTATTTTTGATGTCCTTAAATTAAAACCATAACCAAAATCCCATACTAAATGCCTAATTTCATTTAAAATATGAAAACTAAATGTCCAACTAATTGAAATTGTCAAAAATTTTCCAATTGATGAATTTAACATTGAATGAATTAAATCATAATTACTCTCTAAAAAGTTTAAGGAGATTATCCATAAACAAATCAGAATAATAGCAAAAATATTTATTACTCCGATTATTCTATGAGCTATTGAAAGAAGAGAAGAAATCTGCCACCTATAAATTTGTAAATGAGGTGTTAGTGGGTTTTTTTGATATTGCATTTTATTATTGATTAATTAATTTATAGCTTACTAATTTTTCAGCAATTTGCACTGTATTTAATGCTGCGCCTTTTAATAAATTGTCTGAGACAATCCATAAATTAACAGCTTTTTTATTTGATCTATCTGTTCTAATTCTGGATATATAAGTAGCATAGTCACCTTCGGCCTCTATGGGTGTAACATAACCACCATCTTTTTGATCATCTACCACTTTGCATCCTGGGGCTTTGCTTAAAATATCTTTAATTTTGTCAAGGTCGTAATCTTTTTCAAATTCAATATTCACGGACTCAGAATGTGATGTTTTTACCGGCACTCTTACACAAGTTGCGGTAACATTAACATTTTTATCTAGAATTTTTTTTGTTTCATTTTCCATTTTCCATTCTTCTTTTGTATATCCGTCCTCAACAAAATTATCTATATGAGGAATAATATTGAAAGCTATTTGTTTAGTGAAGTTTTTTGATTTAATTTTTTTTCCTTTTAGATATTCTTCTGTTTGAAAAATCAATTCATCGGCGGCGGCTTTGCCAGCTCCTGATACAGCTTGATAAGTTGAAACCACAACTCTTTTGACCTTGAAATTTTCATGAAGAGGTTTTAGAACTAACACTAATTGAATTGTTGAACAATTAGGATTAGAAATAATATTTTTGTGTTTTTTAAGATCATTTGGGTTAACTTCAGCTACAATAAGTGGTACAGAATTTTCCATTCTGAAAAATTTTGAGTTATCAATAACTACAGTTTTTTTTGATGCTACAGGAATCCATTTTTCAGCTATTTGACTACCTGCTGCAAAAAAAGTTATTTCAGCACTTGAAAAATTATAATCTTTAAGATTTTGAACTGATATGTTCTTATCTTTAAATTTAATTTTTTTACCTGCACTTTTGTCAGATGCGACAAGAAATAAATTAGAAATACTCATTTTTGATTTTTCTAAAATTTCAATGGTTTTTCTACCGACGTTTCCAGTTGCGCCAATAATTGCTAAATTCATATAATTTTACTTTATTTTAATTTTGAAATAATTGCATCACCCATTTCAGATGTAGAAAGTTCTTTTTTTCCTTCAGACATTATATCTTTTGTTCTAAACCCTTCATTTAAAACATTTTGAACTGCTGACTCTAAAATACCTGACTCTTTCGGCATATCGAGAGAATACTTTAATGCCATAGATAAACTCATTATAGTGGCAATAGGGTTAGCTATGTTTTTTCCTGCAATATCTGGGGCAGAACCATGAACTGGCTCATATAGAGACCTAGTTTTCCCATTTTTGTCTTTTGCTCCAAGCGATGCTGAGGGTAATAAACCTAAAGATCCAGTTAACATTGCAGCCTCATCTGAAAGCATATCTCCAAATAAGTTGTCTGCCAAAATAATATCAAATTGTTTTGGGTTTCTTAACAGTTGCATTGCGCAATTGTCAGCTAACATATGATTAAGTTCAATATTTTTATAATCTTTGTCCTTTATCTTTTGAACCTCTTCTCTCCACAATATTCCCGCTTCCATTACGTTTGATTTTTCGCAAGATGTAACTTTGTTTTTTCTTTTTTTGGCTAAGTCGAAAGCAACTCTGGCTATTCTGTGAATCTCACTAGAAGTATATGTATGAGTATTGACACCTCTTCTTTCGTTATTTTCAATAGGTTCAATACCGCGAGGTTCACCAAAATAAATACCGCCTGTCAATTCTCTTACTATCATTATATCTAACCCTGAAACTATTTCCGGCTTTAATGTAGATGCATCGACTAATTGTTTAAAGCATATTGCTGGTCTTAGATTAGCAAAAAGTTTAAGCTCTTTTCTTAACTTTAATAAAGCTCTTTCTGGCCTTTTTGAAAATTCTAAGTTATCCCATTTAGGTCCACCACAGGCTCCTAGAATAACCGCGTCACACTCTAGAGATTTATAGAACACTTCATCTGTAATTGGTATTTTATTTGCATCAATAGATGCGCCTCCAATAAGATCCTCGTCCGTTTTAAAATCTAAGGATTTGTTTTTATTAAACCAAGTAATTATTTTTTTTACTTCAGCAACTACTTCTGGCCCTATGCCATCTCCTGGTAATAATAAAATTTTTCTAGTTTTGTTCGCCATTATTTAACACCCAAGGTTTTAAAGATTTTAATTTTTTTTCATATTCATCTATTTTTCCTATTTTTTCCATAGATAAAGCTATGTCATCTAATCCTTCGATCAAACACTTCTTTTTGAAAGCATCAACTATGAACTTTGTAACTTTATTTCCATATTTGATCTCTTGTTTCTCTAAATTTATTTCAATTTCCTCTTTTCTTTTCGAGTATTCTGCTAAGTCAATAACAGTTTTATCATTAACTTTAATTGGTAAGATTCCATTTTTAAAACAATTATTGTAGAATATATCTGCAAAACTCGAACTTATCACACACTTAATTCCAAAGTCAGATAAAGCCCAAGGAGCATGCTCTCTAGAGGAACCACATCCAAAATTTTTTCCTGCTAATAAAATTTTAGACTTATTGTAAGGATCTTTGTTCAAAATAAAGTCACTATTTATTTTACCATTTTCATCGTATCTCATCTCATAGAATAAGCTTTTTCCAAGACCTGTTCGTTTAATCGTTTTTAAAAACTGCTTTGGAATTATCATATCCGTGTCGATATTTTGTAAGGATAAATATGATGGTATTGATTTTAAATTGATAAATTTTTCCATTTTAAATTTCTCTTACGTCAGTAAGATGCCCTTTAATTGCTGCTGCAATAGCCATACCCGGACTGACTAAATGAGTTCTGCCTCCTCTACCTTGTCTGCCCTCAAAATTTCTATTAGATGTTGAAGCACACCTCTCTTTTGGTTTAAGCTGATCAGGGTTCATTCCAAGACACATCGAGCATCCAGGTTCTCTCCATTCAAAGCCAGCTTCTTTAAAAATTTTATCTAAGCCTTCCTTTTCAGCTTGCTCTTTAACCAATCCAGAACCTGGCACCACCATTGCGCTCACATTATCAGCAATTTTTCTACCCTTCAAAAGATCTGCAGCTAATCTAAGATCTTCAATTCTTCCATTTGTGCAACTACCTATAAAAATTTTATCAATTCTAATTTCTGAAATTTTTGTATTAGCTTTTAGTCCCATATATTCAAGAGATCTTTTCATAGCCATTTTTCTGTCCTGATTTTTTTCTTTTTCAGGATCCGGTACAACCCCAGTAACGGGAGAAACATCTTGAGGAGAAGTACCCCAAGTCACTAATGGCTCGATGTCTTTACCATTTATGTTTACCTCTTTATCAAATTTACATTCTTTATCGGAATATAGAGTTTTCCAAAATTCTACTGCTTTTGACCAATTTTCTCCTTTAGGGGACATTGATCTTCCTTTTAAATATTCAAAAGTCTTTTGATCAGGGGCTATCAAACCTGCTCTAGCACCAGCTTCGATTGTCATATTACAAACTGTCATTCTTTCTTCCATGCTAAAGTTTTTAATGACATCTCCAGCAAATTCTACCACATACCCCGTGCCGCCAGCAGTTCCTATGGTACCAATTATTTTTAATATTACATCTTTTGCTGTTACGCCTTTAGGTAAATCTCCATTTACGTTTATTCTCAAGTTTTTTGTTTTTTTTTGAATTAACGTCTGAGTAGCAAGAACATGTTCAACTTCAGATGTTCCTATTCCAAATGCTAAAGCACCAAAAGCTCCATGTGTTGCTGTGTGACTATCACCACAGACAATAACTGTTCCAGGTTGTGTAAAACCTTGTTCAGGGCCAATTATGTGAACGATTCCTTGTCTTTTATCATTTACATCAAAAAGTTTTACATCAAATTCTTTACAATTATTTCTCAATGTTTCTACTTGAATTCGAGATTCTTTGTCGTCAATTCCTCCAGATCTATCAGTAGTCGGAACATTGTGATCAGGAACAGCAAGGGTAAACTCTGGTCTTCTAACTTTTCTTTTTTGTATTCTTAGGCCTTCAAATGCCTGTGGGCTAGTAACCTCGTGTACTAAGTGACGGTCAACATAAATTAATGAAGTTCCATCCTCCTGTTCATGAACAAGATGGTTTTCCCATATCTTATCATATAGAGTTTTAGACATTGAAATTTTATTTTTTTTCGCTAGTTGGCTTCTCTGATTTAGCTTCAACTTTTGAAGTTTCTTTTTTAACTTGATCAGTTTTCACTTCTTCTTTTTTAGGCTCGACAGGTTTAGCTTTTGGCTCTTCAGCTTTTACTGAAACATCAACGCCAATACGTTTTTTAATTTTTTCAGCTATCCTAGCAGATTTACCTTTTCTATCTCTTAAGTAATAAAGTTTGGCTCTACGTACATCACCAGATCTTATAACTTTAACTGAGTCAACAACGGGGCTATACAAAGCAAAAGTTCTTTCTACACCTTCGCCGAAAGATATTTTTCTTACAGTAAAAGAAGAGTTGATGTCTCGATTTTTTTTCGCAATACACACACCTTCAAAAAATTGAATTCTTTCTCTTTTCCCCTCTACTATTTTGACACCTACTCTAATCGTGTCCCCAGGAGCAAAATCAGTAATTTTTTTTCCTGAAGCAATCTTTTTAACTGCTGCTTTATTTATGTCTTCAATGTTTTTCATTTTTTTTACTATGATATTTTTTCCACAAGTCGGGCCTCTGACGACGTGTTATAGCCTCTGATTGAGATAAACGCCAGCTCTTTATTTTACTATGGTTGCCTGATAAAAGTACATTTGGCACACTTTTTTGTTCCCAGATTTGAGGTTTTGTATATTGCGGATACTCCAATAGTCCATTTTCAAAACTTTCATCCATCATCGACTCCTTATTTCCAATGACACCTGGTAAAAGTCTAACGATACAATCGATTACAACAACTGCTGCTGATTCACCACCAGATAAAATATAGTCTCCTATGCTTAATTTTTCTATTCCTCTTGTCTCTAAAATTCTTTCATCTACACCTTCAAAATGACCACAAATTAAATTAATTTTTTTTTCTTTGGAAAGTTTTTTTGCTAATTGTTGATCAAGTTTTTTTCCCGTAGGTGATAGATAATAAATTTTCTCACCTTTTTTGACATTTGCATCAATAGATTGAGCTAGAACATCTGGTCTCAAAAGCATACCGCTTCCTCCCCCGAAAGGCTTGTCATCGACGGTCTTGTGTCTATCTTTTGCAAAACTTCTAATGTCTACAACTTTTAATTTCCAAATACTGTTTTCCTTGGCTTTGCCGTACAAACCTTCATTAAGAGGTCCAGGAAAAAAATTTGGGTATAGAGTAAATATTTGAATTTCGCACATTATATACCTTTATTTTTTAACTTCTTCTTTTTTAGCTTCCTGTTTTGGAGCTTCTTTTTTAGCTTCCTGTTTTGGAGCTTCTTTTTTAGCTTCCTCTTCACTAGATTTATTCTTTTTTCTCTCTTTTTTTGGAATAGCCTTCAAAGGATTATTTCCAGCTTTAGGCATAGGCATAACTTGGGCCTCTCCAAGAATTCTTGAAACTCTAATAGTTGGTTTTGCTCCTTTGCTAATCCAATATTTAACTCTTTCTAATTCAAGCTTAATTCTTTCTTTTTTTTCTTTAGGTAAAAGTGGATTGAAGGAACCTAATTTTTCAACAAATCTCCCGTCTCTTGGAAATCTACTGTCAGCAACTACAATTTTATAGATTGGTCTTTTTCTAACTCCACCCATCGACAATCTTATTTTTAACATTTTCTTCCTTTCATTTTAATTGATTTAATATTTCACCAGGTATCCCTGATGGAATTTTGTTACCTTTTGACATTTTTTTCATCATCTCTGACATCATCCTAAATTGTTTTAAAAGTCTATTTATTTTTGAAACGTCAATTCCTGAACCCTGAGAAATTCTTTTTCTTCTAGAACCACTAATAATTTTTGGGTTCTCCCTTTCCTCTTTGGTCATAGACAAAATTATAGCTTCGTTAGATCCGATTAGATCCTCGTCAATTGACGAATTTTTCATTTTTTCTTTAATTTTACTTACACCTGGCATCATTGACATTACGCCTTCCATACCACCCATTTTTTTCATTTGTCTGAGTTGAATTAAATAACTATCAAGAGTAAAAGCCCCTTCTTTTATTTCACTTTCAGTTTTCTTTATTTTTTCTTCGTCTAAGTCCTGAGCAGCTTTTTCCACAAGAGAAACGATGTCACCCATCCCCAAAATTCTATTAGCTATTCTTTTAGGGTGAAAGAATTCTAAATCATCAATCTTTTCACCAACACCAATAAGTTTTATTGGCTTACCAGTTACATACTTCATACTTAAAGCTGCGCCTCCTTTACCGTCTCCGTCAACTCTAGTTAAGGCTATACTCGATAATTGCACTGCTGAGTTAAACTCATTAGCAACATCAACTGCAACTTGACCTGTAAGCGAATCTGCAACCAAGATGGTTTCTAAAGGTTTAATCACCTCTTTAACTTGTTTAATCTCGGTCATCATATTAAGGTCAATCTGTGTTCTTCCAGCTGTATCAAAAATAATTAAATCAGTGCCATTTAGACTGGCAGTATTAAGTGCTCTTTTAACTATATCTAAAGGAAGTTGTTTTTCAACAACTGGTAAATTGAGAAGTTTGTTCTGATCTGCTAAAATTTTTAATTGTTCTTGCGCAGCTGGTCTATAAACATCTAAACTCACTAACATAACTTTCTTATTATATTTTTTTTCAATTAATTTTGCTAATTTTGCAGCAGTTGTAGTTTTTCCTGAACCTTGAAGACCAACTAATAGATAGGAAACAGGAGGTACAGAATTTAAGTTCAACTCCTCGTTTTTTTCTCCAAGAACCTTTATTAGTTCATCGCTAACAATTTTAACGATCATTTGACCAGGTGAAGTTGATCTAATAATTTCTTGTCCGACTGCTTTTTTTTGTATTCGAGAGATTAGTTCCTTTACTACCAGTAATGATACGTCAGCTTCTAATAATACTTGTCTAATTTCAACCATTCCCTCGTTAACTTGCTCTACTGTTAAGGAAGGAGCTTTTTGAAGTTTTGAAAGTAAATTTTCTAATTTATTTGTTAAATTTTCAAACATAATTTATAACCAATAACTATCGCACCAGTGGGCGAACCCTCGCTGACTGGTGTCGATCCTCTTATTTCTAAGAGCACCGCAAAAACACTTGTATTTGCGGAAAGTGGCTGAAG
>MDTE01181723.1_pt1 | contig 24945 bp, 26 predicted proteins | sample 811231 | NCBI WGS metagenome assembly MDTE01 (sample SAMN05326651, study PRJNA326480) | marine metagenome | isolation source: seawater | place: Indian Ocean: Red Sea | collected 2010 | reverse complement strand
TTCAGGGAATTGCCTGATGAGCTTGATTCTTTTGAAGATTTCGCCAACAGGGTTCAGGAATACACCGGAAGAACTCGTGAACAGACCCTAGGTGCCTTGAAATATAGCATACGCGAACGTGAAGACGGAAAATGGACATGGAAATACGACAAATTACTCAGGACACCAGGACACCAAACACCCCAGCCTAGCTCCGAACAACTATGGGAAGCCGTCGCTAAGATAACCTGTCCAACTCTAGTAGTTCGAGGTGGCAATAGCGATATATTTGCACACGAAACCATGGAAAAAATGAGCCAAGTCATTCCTAATTGCTCTACAGTAACGGTGCCGAATGCGGGACATTTAGTAGCAGGCGACAACCCTACTGATTTTCTGGCCGCAGTTAACAGTTTTTACAGCACGATCAAATAAGCTTTCTACAATGGTCATAAGGCCTTGATTTAGATATTCGGCGATGCATGATGAACGACAAGTTTCCAGCCAGAATCTGATCGGCAAAATACATTTGTCGCAATAACGCCAAAGTTATTGGCGCGACCTTGCAGTACGCTAGTAATATTCTCAACACATGTAACCCAGCCGCAATCTCCATCAGTATCTATCGCCAAATACTGTATATTGAAATGCATCAAAGAAGCATTTTCAAAAATGCCTTGCCAGCTAACTCGGATTTGATCCCATCCCGACAGTGGCCTCCATCCCGGATGAATGCAGAGTGCCCTTCCAGATATCTCGCAAATTGCGTCCATTTTATCGATATCTAAAGAACCAAATGCTTCATAAAATGTTTCGTTAGCCTGTCTTAGGCTTTCTATATCTGAATGGTCAGACAGCATAACAGACTCCTTGAGGTTAAAAAACTACGTAAGAACCTTACTAGCAATTCCGCGAAGAGACTCTAAGGCCGGTTCTTCAGAAGCTGTCGCCAGTCTAACCATCACTCTATTAGCTCCGGCGTCTTCAAAAGCCTTCAACAATTCTGCATCAGCAGGTTGTCCATACACTGATATCGATATGCTATTGGGATCACGTCCTCGTTCTTTACAAAGCTTATCGATTTCGCCGCGACCCAATCGTACATCCTCCGGCGTGACTCGATTCGGCATCCAACCATCTCCCCAATTCACCACCCTACGAAATACATTTTTCGCCATGCCTCCGATTAAAACTGGTGGATGTGGTTTTTGAATTGGCTTAGGCATACAAATTACTGACGGAAAATCAATCAAATCCCCATGAAACTCAGCTTCTTCTTGAGTCCATAGTTCCTTCATAGCAAGAATAGACTCTCGAGTATATTTAACCCTGTCCTTAAAATCGATCCCAAACAATTCAGTCTCTTCCTTTAACCAACCAGTTCCAATGCCAAACAAAAAGCGCCCTTTTGAGCAATAATCTAGTGAAGCTATCTCTTTAGCCAACAGGAGTGGATTTCTCTCTGGTATTAAGCATATTCCAGTTGCAAGTTTCAGGGTTGTTGTTACCATAGATGCCCGAGCCAAAGCGATAAACGGGTCAATTATATTGTAGTACTCATCTGGCAGGACTCCATCTGCACTTCCAGGCCATTTAGTTTTATTACCGGCTGGGATCACTGGATGCTCTGGAACCCACAGAGATTCAAACCCTAATTTTTCACAGTTCTCCGCCAGTACCGCCGAATCTATCGATGTACCGGTAACGAACATTGCAATGCCTATATCCATATTCCCTCCAGCCCTGTTTGGAGATCTGCCTATCACGATATCTAACAAAAAAGGATCGCATGGTCATATATGACCATGCGATCCTTTTTTACAATCCCTACCTGTCTAGTGCATTGGAGAGAAAGCAGATGGTATCAAAACCTTATTCTCTTGCTTCACTAGAAATTCTCTAGTCGGCGGTGGCCAGTGCTCAGTTGCACCAGCTTCAGCCCTTATACGGTTACGTTCTTCCAAATCTTTATATGGCCAAATATGCACCCACTTGTTAAGACCACCTAATTCGGTATACATTCCTGCGGCCAAAGGAGAAAATTCTTCTCTATGCGGCACGGAGTTCCCCCACCGCTTCAATACTTCTCCCATTGAACCTGGTTGATACGTATAACTTCTCATTTCATATACATTGCCTAGAGCCTGATCACCGCCCAACGGGCGCATGAAATCTGCGGGTATAAATATCTCCGACTCCATATTGATAATTAACCCATCACTCTTTGGCGGCCAGTTAGGATCTTTGCCCGCTTCCTCTCTAATTTTTGTTCTTTCATCCAAATCCGCATAGGGCCACACGTGAATGACCTGGTTAAGGGGACCAATTTCCGTATGCCAAAAAGCGGCCAGTTTTGAATATTTTTCTCTATGCGGCAAGGCTTCTGCAAAGTTAGCCTCAAACTGAGGAACTCCTCCGGGTTTCAGAGTATACGTACGTACTTCATATATCATTAGAATCCAACCTCTTTACAAATTTAAGGTCCTAGGACCGATCGGGCCAAGTGTAGCAAAAAGGGCCTATCCCAGCAAATAAGTCCTTAAGACCACATGTCTTATTTTTAGCTTAGATAACCGATATGTCTACGAAGGCTCAAGCTCGCTGGCAGAATCAATAGCGTGGCCACTCCCATAACTATGACAGTAAAATCCAGATCGTATATATCCGCTATAAAGCCGTATACCAACGGTGCCAATATTGTTCCAATTTCGTTAGTTGTATAGAAAAATCCATAAAGGCGGGCTCTGCGGTGTAGCGGCACCAAAGACGCTACTGAAGCATACAAAGCAGATGATGTGCCATTAAGTCCAATGCCCATAATCGCTAAAATAGGGATCAGCGCCATCGGCGGCACAACCAATGTTGCTATCAATAATACAGCAGTAAGACCTTTGGTCGCCCAAATAAGACTTACAGCACTGAATTTGTCACCTAGCCAACCTACGACATATTTCCCAACTGCGCCACCACCAAATAATATCACTAGCAGTATACTGATCTGAGCAGGCTCCATGCCTTTTGCATGCATAATGAACGGAAGGAATACTAACGCTGAAGACCTAGTGGCACTGTCCAAAACTCCGATACCACTAAGAGTTACAAATCCTGCCATATTGGTCCGCCCACCATCAGATAAAACTGTATCTTTTGTCACGGGCTCCGGCCTGCCAATATCAACGGCTTTTTTGAATGGAGCACAAAAGACCATAAATACAAGGGCACAAATACCAGTAATTAATAAAGTTGCTCTCCAGCCGAAAGGAATGGCAAGCAAAGCGAAAGCTGGCGCCACCATCTTACCCAAGTCTCCTGAGAAATTCACCGTGCCAACAGCTTTTGATACACCTCTTTCATCATACGCACGAGACACCATACTCGAACCGAGCGGATGTTGCGTCCCTCCGCCTAACCCTCCAACAAAAGAAACAACTAATAGCAAAGGAAACACTGAGCATAACGCCATCGCCATGAGGCCTATTGAAACCCACGCATTTCCCAGTAAGAGCAACCAGAATTCGCCGGTCGTCTCAGCAAGTATGCCAACCGGAATCTGAAACACTGCTGTTGCCCCAGTAAAAACTGATCGCAACAATCCTACTTCAGCATACGACAAGCCAAGATCGTCCTTTATCGCCGGCAATAAAGGTACCAACAAGGCGAAGAACAGATCACTCCAAACGTGCATCACAGACGAGAATATAAGGACATATCTAGGAACTGTTGGAGTTGGCACTATAGCACTAGTAGACAGAAACCCCCCATAACTATCTCTTGAATTTCGGAAAAGTTACACCTAGACGAACATTTAGTCAAATCCTCTTTTGACATGGATAACCAAAGAGACCTATCATATCGTCATAATAATCCCCATAGGAGAATCTAAATTGGCCACCATTGGTGAATTAAAAAACCAGTACCATCAACTAGACCAAGAACTTTCATGGAAGTCCGAAGAGGCTATCGAAAGTTCCTGCCTATTAGCCTTTAATTACGAATACACCGATCAGGACACCGAGGTTAAGATTGACACTGATGAATTCACCGCTGTCTGCCCGTGGACTGGTTTACCAGATTATGGGACGTTGTATATTGATTACATACCATCCTCTAGTTGCATAGAACTAAAGTCCCTAAAATTCTACTTGCTTTCATATCGGGACGTAGGAATAGTTCAGGAACATGCAGTAAATCGCATACTGAACGATCTTGTTGATCTATGCAAACCTAAAAGTATGAAGATCACTCTTGATTATAAAACTCGAGGGGGAATACACACGTCCGTCTCGGTTGAACACAATACGTAGGGGGCGTAAATGAAATTCTCGGGAACATTTATTATTATTGTGGCACTATTCATAACGGTGCTCATTACTTCCAACATAGTCGCTGTGAAGCTTATACATATATTAACCCTTCCGGAGCCATTTTTAGGGGACGCTCTGATTTTCTTACCAGCTTCAATAATAATCTTCCCGATTAGCTACATAATAGGAGACGTATTAACCGAGGTCTACGGCTTCAGAACTGCTAGAGGTGTTATTTGGTTAGGGTTTGCCTGCAATGTGCTAGTAGCTATCGTGCTATGGCTTACCGGTATAATACCAGCGGTGATTTTCTGGGAGAACCAAGATGCTTATATGAGTATTCTAGGACAATTCCCTCTAATTCTAATGGGCTCATTTGTCGCATACTTGATAGGGGAGTTTTCTAACTCAGCCACCTTATCTATTTTGAAAGTAACCACTAATGGAAAATACTTGTGGCTAAGAACAATTGGGTCCACAGTAGTTGGTCAAGGATTCGATTCTTTTGTATTTATTTTTATAGCCTTTGGAATTAGCGGAGCACTCGGACCTGAAACGCTATTTAGAACGGCTCTATTGCAGTGGTGGGTAAAAATAGGCTACGAAGCCTTAGCAACTCCACTAACTTACGCTGTCGTAAACTACATCAAGAAAAAGGAACAAATGGACGTATATGACCCACCGAGATCGCTAAATCCTTTTGGTGTTTTCAGATAGGGATCTATTAGCAAATTGTGAATCCTAAACCCACAATAAGGCAAGCTATACAAAATCTGTTACAGAACATGCCGGCGAGCCAAAAGCTAAGGCTATTTGTAAGGAACAACATCTACAAATTGATAACGCTGGACAGATGCTGTGGAAACAACGGTCAACCAGGATGTTGAAGGAAATAGTCGCCTAGTCTAGGCTATTCGGTCCATCAGACAACTACTAGGCCATTACCAAAGAACCCTCAGACACGGCTAGCCCGACCCACCAATGCCTACCTCTTCCGCGACGCCTTCTCTCGAATCCAGCTGAGGTGAGTTTCATACCAAAACTTCGCTGACCAACAGGCTGATAACCATGCTCAGCACACCATTCCAAATACGCTGAGTATAAATCTTTGGCCATTACCATTTCTTCTGATCCGACAACACAAATGTTCTCTACAAAGTCTCCCAACGCATCCTTGGGTGCCATTTGGAATGTAGGCGTCTCTTGAGGTTTAGCAACAATGTCATATTTCAGTTGTTCGGGTTTAATACTCGTATAATTCGTATTCCGATGCGGTATTGCAGTGGCGCAATACTTCAGCAGATTTATGTATTGTTGAACCCCACCGAAATCACTCCAACAAAGCTCCTTACCGTCCAATTGACTAGTGTCTAGCACGAAATTTGCTGAATCAACTGCAAACAGTTTCTGGTAATCTTTCGGACACCTCCATGTCGGAGTCATTAATCCATCCCTAAAGGCTTCTGCAATTAGGGATATTATGCAATGGGCCGTTTCCAACTCAGTTGAGCAATTACTATCAGGAATATCACCACATACACCACGTATGATGCGATCGGTCTCCATTACGGAGCATGCAAATGCAGCTCTGACCTGATTGTTTCCCCTTCGTATGAGATCGGCATTGTCAGTAACCTCAAGGGGGATCAGTGGTTTAGCAACGGAAAGGTCTGATGCAATAAACTCACTTTGACTCGAAACCAATCGGGCAGTCATTATGCCTCGTTCAACGGCTTCTAATAAAGCGACCCCTAGAGTAAGGTTTTCAACAAGTAAATATATATGTTCTGATGGCGACACACCCACACCTCCGCATTCACTTGCCTATAGTGTAATCTGATTAGCACTCAAAACGACAAGAGGGCAGCATGAGAGTTTTCACCAATTCTTAAACAGGTATCGTTAGATTAAATTAGGACTGTTAGTCGTTAATATTCATCACTACTTTGATCACATTATCCTGCTGTTGGTCATACATGTCATAAGCGTTTTGAACTTCTGAAAAACCCATCTTATGTGTGATCAATTTACTTGGATCAGCCCACCCACGTTCTGTAAGCGACACCATATCTTTAATCTGGGTAATCGGATCACCGCTTCGGGCACCAGTTGTTGGTATGATACGGGGCTGTTGCTCCATCCAGTAGTTATGTTCTATCGGTACGTATTTATCAGTCTGAATACCAAATACAATAATGGTGCCAAATTGGCGTATCTGGCTGAATGCCATATTCAAGGTATCAGGGTATCCCGCGGCTTCCACTGTGATATCTGCCCCGACTCCTCCGGTTATTTCAGATATAGCTTCACTCAAACTCTCCTTGTCCGGATTAATCCTATGAGTAGAGCCAAACTCTTTTGATTTTTCCAATCTGTAATCCAAAAGATCTGCTACTATTACATTGCGGGCGCCCATCCTGGACACCAGCATGGTAAAACTTAGTCCGATACTTCCCTGTCCCAGTATTAATACATTTTGACCCAAGACGCTACCCATCTGACGACATGAGTACAATACCGTACCTGAAGGCTGGCACATAACCCATTCATCTAATGACCCTGTATCCGGTAAAAGTGCCATTCTTGTCGGATCAGATATAACATATTCACACAACCCACCAGTTCCACGGTACGGGATAGTTATCACTCTCTGGCCTTCTTGAAAGTCATCGGTTTTACTATCCACAACTATTCCTGCCAGTTCATGACAGGGTGAACCAGGTTTCATCGGATAATCTTCCTCAACAGTAGAGCTGTACCCGTGTCTTATATCGCTTCCGCACACTGAAACTCGTTCAAGCTTTATTAAGCATTGACCATCTGAAGGAACGGGAGTCTCCACATCCACAAATTCAAAATTCTTAGGACCAACTAACCTTGCTGATTTCATAGTAAATTTCTCCTTCAGATTTTATGCCGCTATAGTAATATCAATTCGAACAGCATATCAAGTATAGTATTTATTATCTTCTGATTCGTAACGCCCTATTACGGCCACATTATCCAGCCGATGCGATCGGTACGCGCCTTAAATAAATGGCCTCCACCGGTGGTGACGTATAACGTTTTCATATCTCTATCTCCAAAACAACAATTGGTGGCACGTTCAACTCTTATCGGATGTGTCTCTAAAACCCTGCCAGTTGGAGAAAACACATAGATCATAGGACCAGGCCCCCCCGACTCCCAGCCAGCACAAGCAACTATATTGCCATCGATGTCTAATGTCATACCGTCCACACCCCTCTGAACCCCATTAATATCAACACCAAACGTGTGTAGGGTTACATAATCGCCTAATGTACCGTTTTTGTTTATGGGGTAAGCACGAAGCTCCCTACGCTTATCAACTCCATAATCGCTTTGCGCAACATACAGAGTTTTTTGATCACGGGATATTAAGATACCATTGGGACGGGTAATGTCAGTTGTAATACGACTTAGTCGCCATTGACTGGCTCCTTCTGGATCTAATCGTAAGACTGACATATGGTCCAGCGCTTGGTCTCCGCTACCACCAATACCGCTGTAAGGATCCGTAAACCAGATTCTTCCAGAACGGTCTACAACCAAATCATTAGGGTTGTTATGGGGGATTTGGTCAAGCGTATGCGGCAAAGAACTTATCGTTCTCTGGTCAGCTTCAAATCGAACAATACGCCGACCAGCCTGCTGGCACCCATATAAATTACCACCTGAATCAAAACACAAACCATTAGTGTTAGATGTGCCAGTAAAATATTCCTCTACCTCCCCTGTATCCGGGATATAACGCATAATCCGAGAACCTTGAATATCCGTAAATAGCACTGATGATCCGGTCCACACAGGCCCTTCTGTTGTTCCACCATATGGGCCAGCTACCAATTCAAACTCCCAATTCATGAAACACCTCCTCCTGTAATGGTTGCCCGGGGCAAGTATATTATCCCCCGTTAGGGATGTCATTACAGTTATGAATTTGACACACAAATTGGGCCACTGTACGCTACTCTCCACCAGCAAAACTCTCGCACGGTTAGATTCAATGACTAATGAAATATTGCTCGAATATCAAGATCATATATCCACAGTCACGCTGAACCGCCCAGATCAAAGAAACGCTATCCGTTTTCATATGTGGGAAGAACTCTCGCATTTATTCCTAACACTAGATAACGACAATAATACTAGGGCGATCGTAATTAGAGGTGCGGGCACTGAATCATTCTGTGCAGGGGCAGACATACAAGACTTTGAGAAATACAGAAATGACTCTAATCAAGGTTACGCATATAACGCGGCAGTCGATAACCTACTGGAGACTCTGATAAATCTAAAAACCCCAACCATTTCCATGATTCAAGGAGTAGCAGCTGGCGGCGGTTGTGAAATAGCAACGGCCACGGACATTCGCATTGCTACACCAACTACCAGAATGGGAATCCCAGTCGCCCGCCTTGGAATCACAATAGGGCACAGAGAAATGAACAGTCTTGTAAATCTTGTAGGAAAGGGAAATGCTTTATACATACTCTTGTCAGGTCGTTTGGTGGACGGAGAGACTGCTCTATCTATGGGGCTAGTAACACAAGTAGTACCAGAATCAGATCTGGAACATATCACATATAAACTTGCTGCTGAAATTTCCCAACTAGCTCCGCTCTCTCATGCGATCAATAAAGAGATTTTGAACAATGTAATAGAATGCCCTTCGTTAACTGGTTTATCACAATCACAAAAGGAATTACCCTTAAAACAATTCGATACTAAAGATTACAAAGAGGGTTACAATGCTTTCCTAGAGAAACGCAAGCCTGACTTCATAGGCGAATAACTCTATTACACCTGCGACAATCTTACCAATATGTAGAGGTTTCAAGACTTGCCCCGAACAAGTAAAAAAAGAGCAGATATCCTGGTATACGAGCTAGGTCTCTCGGAAAGCCGCGAGCAGGCTCAAACTATGATAATGGAGGGGTTAGTATTCCAACCATCCGGACGAGTTTTAAAGGCTAGTACGATACTGGATGAGAATACCCCTATCGAAATACGTGGAAGGCTACCCTATGTCAGCAGAGGAGGAATAAAACTTGCACACGCACTCGATAGTTTTAATATGAACGTTACTGGCCAAGTTGTCTTAGATGTAGGGGCGTCTACTGGGGGATTTACTGACTGCGTTCTCCAAAAAGGATCATCACATGTATATGCTGTAGATGTTGGCCATGGCCAAATCCATCACAAAATTAGAACAGACCCTAGAGTGAGTGTGACAGAAAAATGCAACGCGCGTTATCCCTTCACACTCCCCGAGAAAGTTGATTTAATAACGATAGACGTGTCATTTATATCACTCCGATTGATATTACCGTCAGTAGCACAACATTTGAAAACAGGGTGTCATATTGTGGCCCTAGTTAAACCTCAGTTCGAAGCAGAAAAAGGAGAGGTAGGGAGAGGAGGAATTGTTCGAGACAGTACTGTACACGAGGAGGTAATGTCACGAATGTTCAATTGGTGCAACGACAACAAATTCTCAGTGCGGGATCATTGTGAGTCTCCGATAAAAGGAGACTCTGGCAACAAAGAGTTCTTTATATTAGTGGACAAAACAATACCCGAATAATAATTTTCGGAATGAAAAGGTGAGATATATGGATGTACAAAAAGTGGCTGAGCTTCTATTAGAGCGCAAAGAAACTGTATCTGTTGCGGAAGCATGCACATGTGGACTAGTAGGCTATATTCTTGGAAGCGTTCCTGGGGCATCCCAATTCTTTCCAGGGGGAGTAATAGCATATACCGGTGGACTTAAGCAAAACATTTTAGGCGTATCTGACGAAATATATAACAGTAAGGGCACCGTCAGCAGCGAAATGGCCATAGCCATGGCAAGAGGGGTCCGGGAACTTACGAATACTAACTACGGGATATCAACAACAGGAATAACCGGTCCTGCAGCCGGTAGATCAGGGCTCCCTATAGGAACATTTTTCCTTGGCCTGTCCATTAAGGACGGCCAAGATATATCGGCTGAGATCAGAGTAACCGGAGATAGAGATGACAATAAGCAAGGAGCTGCTCAAGCCGTGATAAGCCTTCTCGGGGACCATTTGAATACACTCTAGTATTAGAAATGCAATATGCCTGATCGATTGGAGGATTACGATTCAGGCATACCCGTGCAATATCCTGCAAGATCACTCTTTAAAATGTGGCATAACTTTGCTAGAAAACAACTCCATATTACGAATACCGCTTTTTAGATCCATACCAGGCCACATCATACGAAAACTGCCGTGATCTATACCTAAAGAACGGTATTTTTCTATCTCAGTAACACAATCTTCTGGATCGCCAATGATAAAACGATCCCTAGCAAGTTCTTCAAAGGTCGTGCTAAAACTTTCGTTTTCAGGTAAGGCTTTGTCCTGACCCCACTGTGCATAAGCTTCATATTTACCACCAAGAAATGGTTCTACCTCTTGGAATGCCTTTTCCTTATTGTCGTGTACAAATAACTCTCTACCCATTGGTAACAATTTCGGACTTTCCATCCCAGCAGTGCTCGCGGTCTCATTGTACAGAGCTATCTGCCTCTTGATAGTTTCATACGTTGCATGAGGGTTAACGTACCAACTATAGTTATTATTGGCAGCTCTTTGAATGGCTGCATCGCTATTCGCTGCTACCCAGACAGGTGGATGAGGATTCTGAATCGGTTTTAATACCATCTCAGCATCTGTAACCTGAAAGTGCTTGCCTGAATATGTGACTTTTTCTTCAGTCCACAACTTCCTCATCAAATCCAAACATTCCATGTAACGGGAAACTCGACGTCGTGGGTCGATCGCAAAGGCGTCGTATTCTTCGTCTCTATACCCTAATGCAGCTGCCAATATGAACCGGCCATTAGTAATAACGTCCATAGTGGCGATACGTTCCGCTAAATCTACAGGGTGATGCAAAGGGATAAGCAACGTAGCAACTATGCTCATATTACCTGTTTCAGCCGCCAATCTGGCAAGCAAGGGCATTGTTTGCAGTTGTTGATAAGGCGATGTTAAATAATGCTGTCCTTGATATATAAAATCAAAACCAAGATCCCTAGCAGATCTGACATATTCAACAATCTCGCCGAAACTTTGTCTCATGTTAGTCCCTCTAGGTTGCTGGCCCATACCAGTTAGTGAGACGCCGAATTTCATAATCAAACTCCTGATTTGTATATTTAAGTAGTATTCTAGAATACCCCAACTGTCACTAGTATCCCACCTTGACTAAGCTATATGTCGGAGCTAACATCCGACAGCAGACTCATTAATGTCGTATTACTCTACACTTTTTATAGGTCGTCATATGCAAATAACTGAACACGTTTTCGCTACTCATATTACCGAGGACCAAAATAGTTTTGGCGCCATGCACCCGGGAGGCACCCACATATATTTTGTCGGAGACCCAAACGAGGAAATGGTGGTCATTGATTCCGGAGAGCCATATCGTTCATGGACTAAACAGATTCTCGACTATTACAAAGAATTGGGAACCCCCAAGATTTCATCCATACTGATAACCCATGGGCATGGGGATCATATTGGAGGACTCGACCGACTCCAAGAACAAATGAACTGCCCAGTAAGATGCCATCCTAAATTAGAACCTCTTTTGACCCAAAGATTAGGCCAAGATTGCGTTGTGAAGCTTAGATCTCGGGAGCTAGTGACAACCGGAGGGCAAGTATCACTGCGAGCGTTGTTTACCCCTGGTCATGAAGAAGATCACGTCTGCTATTCATTACGAGCAGATAAAGTATTATTTAGCGGAGACACTATCTTGGGAAACTCATCATCAAGTGTAAGGAACTTACGCCAATACATGGCCTCTCTGGCAATCATGGCCAAGCAGAAGCCCGATATTATTTGCCCTGGTCATGGCAGTATCATCCGTCATGGCACTAACAGAATCCAATGGTATATCGAACACCGTTTGGCTAGAGAATCACAGATCCTAGAAGCACTAAGCAATGGTCCGGTTACCGTAGAAGAATCCGTAGATTTGGTATATCCCAGGAATTTAAGGAAAAATCTTAAAAACTCTGCCGCGAGGAATATTCAAACTCATTTAAATAAGTTAAAAGAAGAAGGCAAGGTAATTGAAATCGGTTCTACCTATTCACTGCCATAATCCTATAAGTAATTACAAACGTCTAATGAATAATGTTCTATAGAACCGGCATAAATAATTTCAGAGCATCAATGGGATGTGGGTTCTTTATCCTAGTTATCGGAGCGTTGCTAATCAGTCCTTTGGTGGACATAATAGTTGATCTATTGGGTTGGCTACTAATATCAACAGGTTTCCTTATATTAGCCTTGAATACATTCCAGGCAATCTTTAAAAAATAAAATAGCCATACAACATCACACGTCTAAATTAATTGCGCTGCAATAGTTCAATCCTAATATTATCGGGTGCCATTACAAAAGCTATCCGGACACCAGGCCTTATGTCATACGGTTCAACCGCCATTTCAGCGCCTCTGCTCTTGAGATCAGCAACCGCCTCATCAATATTATCTACACGGAACCCAAAATGGTCCAATCCCAAATGTGGATCCACTGGACTAATAGACATATCAACTTCTTCTGGTACTGCCGCAATAAAAACAGCTAATCCATTAATATCCAAGTCTATACGAGGTTGTCCATCCGATTGAACAGATTCTAGAATTTTCGCATCAAACATGGTCTCAAAATACTTGGCTATACCCATCGGATTCTTGCTGCGAAGATGAATATGATCATAACTATAAACAGGCATAACTATTCTCCCAAAATATTCTTAACAAACTAATCTTTAGTTCCATGTAGAATAGTTTTAATATACATCAAGTTATTAGCCGTGGCCATATAGGATAATTATCCGAATACGAAAGTAACTCCATACTATATTGACCTGCAGGATAACAGAATATAGAATTGCACTAGCGTCAATTAGGTGGAAATCTTAACAATTGAATAAAAAGCACTTTGAGGTGGCCCATCACTGGGCTGAAAAGGGAAGCCGGTTTGAGTCCGGCACGGTCCCGCCACTGTAACTGATGAGAGCATCCAAAACTACAAGCCACTGGCCATATGGCTGGGAAGGCTCCGGTTGTTCGCCTATAATCAGAAGTCAGGAGACCTGCCTCCTAGTAGACTTGGTACCCCTCGTGGAAAAGGTGTACGAGATTCAATATTCTCAACCTGACCACAAAGTCAGGTTTTTTTTTGCCTAATCGTCTCACGAGGAAGAACTGTAGAATGATATTACTCTGGAGAAACCTCCTCCTCTCCCGCATAATGATCCTGTTCACAGTAGGACGTTCTACAGTTCTCTCCTCGCTTTTGCAGGAATCTATAAATCGTATCTATTGTATTAAATAATAAAACAAGGGTATCAAGTTGAGATTAATAGTTTGACCCCATCAATTGTTATAGCAGGCGTAAGAAGCGGGGTAGGAAAAACAACAATAGCGACAGGCATAATGGGAGCTCTGACAAAAAGAGGTAAGCGAGTTCAACCTTTTAAAGCAGGCCCAGACTACATTGACCCGTCGTATCATAAGCTTGCCACCGGCATACCTTCACGCAACCTAGACTCATGGCTGCTGCCGCATGAGATTGTATCCGAACTTTTTCATAAAGCGAGTCAGACTGCAGATATTTGTATCGTAGAGGGGGTAATGGGCCTATTTGATGGACACTCCAATTTAGATGAATCCGGTTCTACCGCCCAATTAGCTAAGTTAATACACTCTCCTGTCGTGCTTATAGCGGACGCTTCTAAAGTAGCTAGAAGTGTTGCTGCAGAAATACTTGGATATCGTATGTTTGACCCAGAGCTAAATATAGCTGGAGTGATATTGAACGGAATCGGCAGTCCTAGACACCTTGAATTCTGCAAACCTCAAATCGAAAAGAGTACAGGAATACCGGTGATAGGATACATGCCCAGACGCCAAGATTTAGTACAACCCGAAAGACATCTCGGATTGATACCTACAACAGAAGGTACGGTAGTCCAAGAGTGGTATGATTCTCTAATATCTCAAACTGAAGAAACCATAGACCTAGAAGCTATCTGCGATATAGCAACCACCGCAAAACTTGACTTCGTCAAGCCATACATATATCCAGAGTGTCCTCAACCTAAAATAGCAGTCATCGCAGTAGCTAGAGATGAGGCTTTCAGTTTTTACTACCAAGATTCATTAGACCTCCTAGAAGCTTGGGGCGCTGAAATTGTAGAATTCAGCCCTTTGAAAGACAGCCAAGCACCTGAACGGTGTGGAGGGATTTACATAGGAGGTGGATTCCCAGAACTATTCGCACGAGAACTTGCAGAGAATACTCCTATGTTACGATCCATAAATTCCCTAATTGGTCGGGGTATCCCAGTATATGCTGAATGTGGAGGATTGATGTACTTAGGACAAAGCCTTTCAGATATGAACGGACAGATGCATCCCATGGTTCAAGCTCTGCCTCTGTCATCTTCTATGAAAGACCAAACCCTTCACTTAGGATATAGAGAGTTAGAAGCCCTTTGCGATAGCCCGATAATGAAGAAAGGACAAATTATAAAAGGTCATGAATTTCACTGGTCAGTATTGGAAAATAAACCTGAATTGCACAATGCGTTATATTCCATATTGGATCAAGAAAATAGATTCGAGGGGTTCCGCAGTGAAAACGTGTGGGCGTCATATGTTCACGTACACCTTGCCAGCGACCCATCGTTAGCTAAGAGATTCGTAGAAGTATGCTCTAAATTTTCCACGCTGTAAGTTATATGATTATTGTACCTGTTTCCTGATATAGCAAAGTTATAAATTAATTACCAAAACTAAACTAGGATAAAGAATAATGAGTACTGAACCTGGACCACAATCCGTCAAAGGGCCACGCATTAATAAAGGACTTACAATTGTAAACACCGGAAACGGTAAAGGAAAAACTACTGCGGCAATGGGTGTTCTGTTTCGTGCCTGGGGCAGGGACATGAAAGTTCAGATGCTCCAATTCATAAAACATACTACCGCAAATTTCGGAGAACAACGAGCCGCCCAAAAAATCGGTGTTCCTGTAAGAGCTATGGGAGATGGCTTCACATGGCGTTCTAAAGACCTAGATCAAAGCGCTGATCTAGCACGAGCACTTTGGGAAGATGCCAAGGAAATTATAGCGTCAAGTGATAATGACCTAGTCATTTTGGACGAATTTACCTATCCACTCCATTATGGTTGGATAGAGGTTCAAGAGGTTATAGAGACACTCGGAAAACGACCTGAAATGTTGCACATAATAATAACTGGCCGACATGCTCCCCAAGAGCTAATAGATTTTGCTGACTTGGTAACAGAAATGAACGTCATTAAACACCCTTACTCCGAAGGCATTAAAGCCCAACCAGGTATAGAGTTCTAGCCATCAGAACAAAAATCTTAGTAAAGTTAAAAAAGGAAAACCATGTCTATATCGAAACTCATTGACGAAACTATACTTAAGATTGATCCGTTAGATGAAATATCAATGTCCGCGGCCCGCGAACGTCAAAACACTTTGACCAAACCTCTCGGAAGTCTGGGTAGACTCGAAGAATTGTCAATTAAATTAGCGGGGATATATTCTAATCCCACACCCGTGATAGCGAATAAATCCGTTATTTTAGCAGCCGGCGATCACGGTGTCGTAGCTGAAGGTGTTAGTGCATACCCGCAAGAAGTTACTCCACAAATGGTCCAGAATTTTTTAGCGGGCGGAGCAGGTATAAATGTTCTGGCCCGACACGCGGGAGCAAATATCGTTATCCTAGACGTTGGAGTAGCTTCAGAGCTTCCCGACCACCCAGTCCTAAAAAAGGTCAAAGTAGCACAGGGAACTCAAAACATAGCTAACGGTCCTGCTATGACACGTGACCAAGCGATTCAGTGTCTCGAAATTGGCATAAAGGCAGCTGACGAGCAAATATCTGGAGGGGCCGACATAATTGCCTTTGGCGAGATGGGCATCGGTAACACAACACCCTCAAGTGCTATTACTAGTGTCATTACAAAAACCGATACTGCTACCACTACAGGTCGAGGTACTGGAGTGGATGACAAATCACTTGATCACAAAATAGCTATAATAAAAAAAGCTATAGATACCAATAAACCTAATCCTACCGACGGATTGGATGTGCTTATAAAAGTCGGAGGTCTAGAAATTGGGGCATTGGCGGGGGCAATGCTCGCCACAGCAGCGCGCAACAAACCAGTAATTGTTGACGGTTTCATATCGGGCGCCGCCGCATTAATAGCGTGGACACTATGTCCAAACGCGAGATTGTATTTTATAGCATCTCATAATTCAGTAGAACCAGGTCACAATATAGGACTCAGCACTATGGGCTTGAGACCTCTGTTCGACCTAGAAATGCGATTAGGAGAAGGGACCGGCGCTACCTTGGCGATGCCAATAATAGAGGCCGCCGCTAAATGTCTATCCGAAATGGCCACGTTTGCCGAAGCAGGTGTGTCTGGTAAGGAAAATGATTAACGAATCACACAAATACGAAGGAACATTAGCATAGTATAAATATCCAATATAAGATCAGGAGCTTTTATTGTTACCATCTTTCCTAATAGCGGCAAGTTTCCTCACCATCGTTCCTTATCGAATACGGAACGAGATTACTCCACAAGCAATAAGTAATTCTCGCGCCTATTACCCATTAATCGGTTTAGCTGTTGGCATTTTACTATTAATAATCGAGGAAGCATGTTCGTATGTATTCCCGATCACTATTACGGCAGCATTATTAACAGCTACACTGGCCATAGTTACACGGGGTTTACACCTAGACGGCCTCATGGATATCGCGGACGGATTGTTCGGTGCGTATAAACCTCAGGAACGCCTTAAGATTATGAAAGATCCTCATGTCGGATCTTTCGCAACAGTAATGGCAATATTAATACTGTTATTGAAATACACTGCCCTACTATCGATCCTAAACCTAAACATACCTGGTAAGGAACTAGCAATTCTTTTAGTACCATGCACCTCCAGATGGACTATGGTCTTACAATTAAATTTGTTCTCATATATAAGAGAAAATGGTTTAGGATCTTCATTTAGAGATAACAGTTCAAGACTTGCTAGTCTATTTGCTGCAATAACTGTGTCAGTCGTTTGTTTGTTACTTGGGGGACCGGCAGGCGTAATACTGTTAGTCGTATTGTCATCGATAGCGTTAATATTGGGAAAAGTAATGTCCAAAATGCTAGGTGGCCTAACGGGAGATTGTTATGGAGCCACAAATGAACTCATTGAAACTGTAGGATTTATATTAGCTGTTCCAGTAATAACTACAGGGTTCTTACTGCCATTTACTAGGATGGTTACATGGATACAAACATCCCTATAGAAATACAAATATTATTCATGGCAGTGATCATCGACTTAGCCCTAGGGGATCCACCGAACAAGCTTCACCCTACAGCATGGATAGGCACGACCATAATGTGGATGAAACATCTGACACCTAAATCAAATACTAGTCGGTTCTTATATGGTGCATTTATAGCTATAACAATACCAACTGTATGGGCAACCTTATCTTATTTAGTCGGACACCTAGCGTTGTTATTGAGCGAAATCGTATACATCGCAGTTACTGCACTAATTTTGAAAACAACGTTTTCTATCCGATTGCTCCATAAGACCGCTTTTAAAATCAAATCTTTATTGGTGAACGACAACCTTGAAGAAGTAAGACTAGAAATGGCAGCGTTGGTGAGTAGAAACACTGCTAATATGACTCATAAACAAGCTATAGCAGCGACTATAGAGTCTGTATCAGAAAACGTAACTGACAGTATGGTTGCCCCTATACTCGCATATGCGATTTTTGGACTTCCCGGCGCGGTAGCCTACAGAGCAATAAACACACTCGACAGCATGATCGGATACCGTGGCGAATACGAATATTTAGGTAAAGTTTCCGCTAGACTCGACGATCTTGTAAATTTCATACCAGCCCGTCTTGCTGCTTTAACGCTATGGTTTTCTAGCATTATATTGCCTGGGTTGAACTATAAATCTGCTTGGAACATTATGATACGAGATCACGGAAAAACTTCGAGCCCCAATGCAGGTTGGACAATGAGTGTTATCGCAGGGGCTTTAGGCATAGCATTAGCAAAAGAAGGGGAATATTCTCTTGGAGATAACAATAATATACTCAAGACGGAGTACATAAGCAGAGCCGTAAAATCAATGTATTTAGGAGCAGGGATGACAATAGCTGCTGCTGCAATACTCATTTTGATCATTGATATAGGTCTATAATATGACAGAATCGCTTTTTAGAGAGTCTTCTGGAACTGTACAGAACGCAAACAGGCCCGTCCATGGGAGCATTAACCCCTCAGAATTGAGGGCTCTTGGATTAAATCCGAATGATGTTTTAGACTTCAGTGCTAGTATTAATCCTTTGGGACCCCCAGATTCTGTAACGCACACGATCATAAATACGGATATATCTAAATATCCAGACCCAGAATGCTTGCAGTTACGTGAAGCAATAGCAAATCATGTAAACGTTGATCCCTCATTTGTTATTGCCGGAAATGGATCTACAGAAATTATTCATTTACTCGCCAGAGCATATCTGAATTTCAACTCGGGAAAGCGTCCTACAAGCGCTATATTTACACCTACGTACGGTGAATACAGAGGGGCTTCCGAACTGATGGGGGCTTCCATTATAGATTTACCATGCAACCCTAAACCTCCATTCTTATGGGACTTTGATGATATATATAAAATTATCAAAGCCAACAAACCATCACTAACCTTTATTTGCAATCCAAACAACCCTACAGGTGTATACCTAGATGAACACATATTATCAACATTGGCATCCGTGGTAGCAGATATTAAAGGGCTTTTAATCATAGACGAGGCATATTCCAACCTAGTTGAGAATCGATGGGATTCAATCGGTATTGCTCAGAAGGGTAATACCGTACTTTTGAGGTCTATGACAAAAGATTATTCCTTGACCGGTATTCGAATAGGCTACGCTATTGGGGCTCCGAGCATAATATCTGACTTGTCCGCATATCAACCTGACTGGAGTGTAAATAGCTTTGCGCAAGAAGCAGGGATAGCTGTACTAAAAGACAGTGATTACTTGGCAAGAGCACGGCACACAATAAATACCAACAAGAATTACCTCATATCTAGTCTTACGGACCTAGGCTTCTCTGTTCCAGAGTCCAATGCTAACTTCTTACTCGTAAATACAGGTAATGCAGAAGCGTGGAGGGCCAGGTTAATCACTAAAGGAATAGTCGTAAGGGATTGTACTTCCTTTGGTATTCCTGATTACATCAGGATAGGGATACGAAGCTTAGGAGATTGCGAAAAACTCATCTGGGCCATTAGTGAGATCATTAAAGATTCGACTACAATGTAAAAGACATTGTTATCAATATTTCTGATATCAAACAAATAAACAACGATAGTTCTAGGAGGTTAATATGGGAGTTATATATCTAATACGACACGGCGAGACAGAATGGAATTCCCAAGGTAGGATACAAGGGCATACGGACATTGCATTATCGCAAATCGGACTTAATCAGGCTTCATCCACTGCGGAACGATTGAAAAACGTAAAGTTCGATGCAGCCTATTCAAGTGATTTATCTAGAACGAGAGATACTGCAAAAATAATATTAGGAAATGCTAACATCCCCTTAGAGTCAACAGCGACACTGCGCGAATACCACAAGGGTGTATTTGAAGGATTAACGGTTGAGGAATATTCAAAACAATATCCCGATCAATACCAAGCCTCATTAGTTAACGATCTAGATTTCTCACCCACGAATGGTGAGAGTGCTCGACAAGTGAGCGAGAGAATGGCCCAGTTCAGTGAAGTGATTAAAACCAAGCATAATTCTGATACTGTTTTGATCGTTGGACACGGAGGAGCACTTAGGTCTCTCGTCACAAATCTCTTATCCTTGCCTCCAGAATTTATATTCAAATTAGTAACAGATAACTGCTCTGTAACAGTCATACACACCTATCCAGACAACACAGTTCTACACCTGTACAACGATTCATCTCATATTAAAAAGGCCGACTAGTTATGCAGGGAAGAGTAATAATGGTACAGGGTACCGCATCACATGTAGGGAAGAGTATATTGGTATCTGCTCTATGCCGTATCTTCAAGCAAGATGGATATAAAGTTTGTCCGTTCAAAGCCCAAAACATGTCAAATAACTCGCATGTGACTCCAAGTGGGGGAGAAATTGGGAGAGCACAAGCGGTGCAGGCTGAAGCAGCAGGAGTAGACTCAAGAGTGGAAATGAATCCTGTATTGTTGAAACCTGAAGCAGACCACACCTCCCAAGTTGTCCTTATGGGAAAACCCCTACGATCAGCAAAAGCTCTAGATTATTTTTCTTTGAAAACGCAACTATGGGAGTCTGTACAAGCCTCGCTAGATATATTAAGAGAACAGTATGATATCGTCGTAATTGAAGGAGCTGGAAGTCCTGCGGAAATAAATTTAAAAGCCAACGAAATAGTTAATATGCGAGTTGCTATGTATTGCGGCGCCCCAGTCCTACTATGTGGAGATATCGACCGAGGAGGCGTATTTGCGTCTCTAATTGGAACACTCGAACTCCTAGAACCCGAAGAAAAAGACCTAATCAAGGGATTCATAATAAACAAATTCAGAGGTGACCAGAATCTTCTGACTGACGGGCTAGACTGGTTAGAAAACAGGACTGGGATCCCCGTAGCGGGTGTCATACATCATTATAACGACATTCACATACCTGAAGAGGACTCTGTAGCCCTTGACTTACCAAACCGCAGTCAGTCCAAATTCGCATTGGACATAGTAGTGATACAGATACCCCATATATCTAATTTTGATGATTTTGATCCCTTGACCCGAGAAGCAGGAGTCAGACTTAGATACGTATCAAACAAAGATGAAATGGGCTGCCCAGATTTGATAATACTCCCTGGAAGCAAAACGACTATACCCGATCTAAAATGGATGGAAGAACAGGGCATATCTGACCTAGTAATATCTCTTCATGCTGCGGGAACCCCAGTGATAGGGATATGCGGAGGATACCAAATGCTAGGTCAGGAACTGCACGATCCCAAACATATTGAGTCCAATCTAACCGAGTATCCAGGCTTGGGCTTATTACCTATAAGCACAATCTTTGAAGGAAGCAAAGAAACCCACCGCATACAAGCGACCGTTGCGAAAGCCGAAGGATTACTAACAGGAGCGCTATCAGCTCCGATTACCGGATACGAAATACATATGGGCCGAACCTACGAAGCAATAACAGATCAACCCTTTCTTATAAAAGCAAGGGAAGACCATGAGGAATCTGCGCCAATGAAATCTGACGGATCTCTAAACGAAAATGGAGATGTTCTAGGAACTTACATCCATGGCCTCTTCCATAACGTTCAACTTCGACAGTGCATTCTAAAACAAGTAGCAAATCGACGAGGGATAGATATCACGTTTTCGCAGCAGCAGCTGACTATGGATCAAGAATACGACAAACTAGCAGACTGGGTTCGATCAAGAATAGACATGGCTCTCATATATGACATAACCGGTCTCAACAATAGCCATGACATTTTGGAAGAAGCTGTCTGATGGCCCGCGATATCACATTAATTACCGGGGGAGTTAGATCGGGGAAAAGCGCGTTTGCCGAACGACTAATTCCTCCAGACAGCACCGAAGTCTTCTACATGGCCACTGGAGTCGCAAGTGACGAGGAGATGCACATACGAGTACAACGACATCAAGCGAGGCGTCCTAGTCACTGGGTAACTCTTGAAGAGCCTATGCATATTGTTAGCAGACTAGAAAATGAACTAAGCAATCGAGATCAACCAAACCATATTCTCTTGGATTCATTGGACGTCTGGATCAGCAACCTACTTTTATACCATGAAACCCTACCCTATCTCGACGTCGAACAGAAAATATTAAGTGAGATTGACCAGCTTATAACAATTTGTAAAAACCATACCGGTACAATAACCATTGTTAGCAGCGAAGTTGGATTAAGCCTAGTGTCTTCTAATAAATTAGGCCGTTACTTCCAAGATTTATTAGGCATCGCAAATCAAAATATTGCAACTGTCGCTGACAAAGTATATTTAATAATTTCTGGATTGCCGCTCCAAATCAAGAATGTAGGTTAATAAAGGTCGTTAGGACTAGAATGACATTGAAAATAGTGGACGACAATTCATTCTCAGTCGAAGCCTTAGGTATAAGGACAGCCACATGCACTGTCCGTGTACCAGGAGTATGTGGGGAATTAGTCCAAGGTTTATCTGATAATCATCCCTTTTTGGTAACGTGCCCGATTGACTTCTTTTCTAAAGTAACAGTCGAGATATATGAAAGAGACGGTTTCATTATTTGCAGCGAAGGGTTTGCCAAATCAGCAGAAGCAGTCAGAAAAACAGCCGCCTATTTGAAAAAGACTGATATTTCGGCACGAACGATTATACAAAATCCCATGCCAAGAGGTAAGGGATTCGGGAGTAGTAGTGCAGACATTACGGGTTGTATTGCCTCGACTAGCATAGCGCTTGGACAAACACTCACACCAACAGAAATATCGAATATCGCATTAGAAATAGAACCTACCGATGCAGTTATGTACCCAGGAATAGCTTTATTCGACTACAAACAAGGCAAGTTATCAGAGGAATTAGGATCAGCTCCACCAATGGAGATAATAGCTCTCGATTTTGGAGGTTTTGTTGATACAGTACTATTCAATCAAGTAGATCGCCAGTCTGCTTGGGAATCGATAAAATCAGATACCGAAAAAGCTTTGGAACTAGTGAGATCAGGTCTGAATAATGGGGATCCCACATTGATAGCTGAAGGATCCACTATCAGTGCATTAGCCAGTCAAAAAATATCTGAGAAACAATACATGAACGATGTCTTGCAGTTCTCTAAAGCGGTAGGAGGTCTTGGAATATGCGTTGGCCACAGTGGAACTGTAATAGGCGTTTTGCTTGATGGTAAAGCTAAGGTCGGAAAATATGTATTTCGGCAAGCAAGATCCTGTTTCCCGTTAGCGGAAGAGATTTACCATTTCCGGATTATTGATGGCGGAATAAGACTAATATGATTCAAACCGCATGGACTGCCATGATCGTCTACGGTACCATGTAACCCAAATAACTACTCTTAACTTCAACATATCTTTAGAGAGGCAAATATCGCAATGGCAGAATATAAATTAGCCGTAATAGCAGGGGACGGTGTAGGTCCAGAAGTAATTTCTGAAGGGAAAAAGGTTTTAGACGCATTAAGTAAATCCAATCCAAATCTCAAATTTACATATAATGATTTACCTTGGGGTTCTGCTTACTATCGTGAGACTGGCAAAATGATGCCAGATGACGGACTCGAAACATTAAAAAGCAACCAGGCAATATTTTTTGGAGCTGTAGGTGATCCCAACATACCGGACCATATCACGCTGCAAGGCTTATTGCTGCCAATGAGGCGAGCTTTTGACCAGGCTATATCTATCAGGCCTTGTTATCTGCATCCTGGCGTGGATTCACCTATCGTTGGAAAGAAACCCGGAGACATTGATATGGTCATATACAGGGAAAACACAGAAGGAGAATATGCTCCGGTCGGTGGCAGGCTATATCCTGGAACTCCTCATGAAACGGTTATTCAAACAGGAGTGTTCACAAAGCGAGGAACAGAACGAATTATTAGAGCAGCTTTTGAAGGCTGCATATTAAGAAACAAACAAAATAAGGTCACCTCAGTAACTAAATCAAACGCACAAGCTTTCAGCATGGTATTTTGGGATGAAGTCTTTGAGGAAGTAGCTTCTGATTATCCTCAAATACAAACGGAATCTCTATTGGTAGACAGGGCTGCTATGGATCTAGCCCGTTGGCCAGAAAGCTTTGACGTAATTGTAGCTTCCAACCTTTTTGCAGATATCCTGTCAGATATCGCTGCTGTTGTCACAGGTAGTATGGGATTAGCAGCTAGCGCTAACATCAATCCAGAACGAGAATATCCTTCTATGTTTGAGTCTGTACATGGCGCGGCTTTTGATATCGCTGGAAAAGGAATAGCAAATCCTCTGGCAACTATATCAGCGGCTGGTTTAATGCTCGAACACCTAGGAGAGCATACATGTGCTCAGCAAATAGACAAAGCGGTCGCAAGGTGCCTAGACGAACGGAAAGTTATTACAGGGGATTTAGGAGGCTCAAATTCCACATCAGAGGTCGGAGACGAAATAGTGCGATTACTTGATTTAGTATAACCCTCGTAAACGCTATTGAGCGATTAAAACGCTCCTAATACTACTTTAACGATACGCTTCTCTAGAGACCTAGCAAGTGAACTTGCTAGGTCTAATCTTTGATAATCACCTACCGAACCCACAAACGCTACACCCAGGATTCTGCCAACCCTAAAATCGATAACTGTAGACGAAACCAATCCGGCTGACCCTCCCTGCAATACTCTTAGAGCAACGGATTCATCAAACAAACCTGAGGTAACCAATCGTTCTACGGAT
>MDTE01099287.1_pt1 | contig 24946 bp, 24 predicted proteins | sample 811231 | NCBI WGS metagenome assembly MDTE01 (sample SAMN05326651, study PRJNA326480) | marine metagenome | isolation source: seawater | place: Indian Ocean: Red Sea | collected 2010 | reverse complement strand
TGAAAGGTCTTTATGTTGGGGTTCCTGTTGTTTTAGGAGCAAATGGAGCTGAAAAAATTGTTGAAATAAATTTAAAAAAATATGAAAAAAAAGAATTTCTTAAATCAGTAAATAGCGTTTCCGATGTTTTAAAAGTCGCAAAAAAACTTATTTAATTATTGTATTAATCTTTTTTCTCGGGTTGAATTTTTTATATTCCTTTGAGAGCTGTGATTGACTTACTTCAGTATAGATTTGAGTTGATTTTAATGATCTATGTCCTAATAATTTTTGAATTGTTCTTACTTCAGCTCCCTTTTCAAGCAGGTGAGTAGCAAAACTATGTCTTAATGCGTGTGGAGTAAATTTATTGTTTAGTTTTAATTTTTTTCTTATTTCTCTAAAATCTCTTTGAAATACGCCAGGGTTAAGTTTTTTATTATTTTTTCCTAAAAATAAAAAACTTTCTTTAGACCATTTTTTTGGATAACTATTTATATATTCATTAATTTTTTTAATAACATTATTAATTAGAGGAATAATTCTTTCTTTATTACCTTTCCCAAGAATTTTCATATAACCTTTTTCAGCATTTCTTGGAATATCACATAATTTTATTGATAATGCTTCGTTTAATCTTAAGCCACATCCGTAAATAATATATATTAATGCAATATTTCTTTTTTTAATCCAATTATTATTTTTAGTAATATTTATTTCATCAATAATATTTTTTATATTTTCATAATTTAAAGGTCTAGGTAAAGAATGATCTAATTTTGGTCCTTTTAATTCATTAATTATTTTTAAATCTATTGTTTCATTATTTTTTAATAAAAAATTGTAAAAACTTTTTATAGAGGCAACAATTCTTTTTCTTGAGGTTTTTTTATAATTTAAAAAAGTAATAAAAAAAAGATAAGGTCTTATTTCATCATATGTAATGTTAATTATTTCTTTTTCTGTCAAATCTAAACTATTGTAGTCAAAATTTATTGATTTTATTTTTTTTAAATTGTTTTCAGATAAATTACTTAAATCAATATTTGTATTTTTTTTATACCAGCAAAAAAAATTAAAAAATTTTCTAAGATCTCTTTCATATGCTAGAATAGTATTTTCAGAGAATCCTTTCTCAATTTTTAAATTTTTTAACCAGTTTATAATGTAGTTTTTAATTTTTTTATCGATTATTTTATAATTGAAAATCTTTTTTGTATTATTTTTATCCATAATTAAGATTTGGGTAGAATTTTTATAAAAGCTATAATTATTTTTTTTAATAAAATTTACCTATATTATTTAGTTTATTTAAAAATTAATTAATAAGAAAAATTGAAACAAAAAATAATTAATGTTTTACTTCCTTTGCCGTTTAATCAAACGTTTCAGTATTTTTGCAATGATAGCGAAAAAATTAAAATAGGTGATTTTGTATCAGTACCATTTAAAGATAAAATAATAATAGGCTGTGTTTGGGAAAACAAAAATAAATCTAAAACAAAAATATCTTTAAAAAAAATAAGAAATATAAAGAAAAGATTAAAATTTTCTCCTTTGAATAAATCTAATATAGATTTTATAAATTGGGTTTCAAAATATACAATGAATGATATTGGAGTTACTTTAAAACTTTGTTTAAGTATTAAGCAGATATTTAAAAAAAAAAAAATAGATAAAATAAAAAATAATTATTCAAAAATATCTTTTAATAAAGCAAACTTAAATAATGAACAATTAGATGCAAAAGAATTCATTTGTAAAAAAATTGATAAAAAAGAATTTTCTACGATAGTTATTGATGGAATTGCGGGATCAGGAAAGACAGAAGTTTATTTTGAGGCTATTAATAAATGTTTGATAGAAAAAAAACAAATTTTAGTATTATTGCCTGAAATTTCTATGACAACTCAATGGCTTGATAGATTTAAGGAAAGATTTAAAATTGATCCGTTACTCTGGCATTCTGAAGTTAAAATTAGTGATAAAATAAAAATATGGAAATTTGTAAGCGAGGGAAATGTTAGTGTTATAGTAGGTGCAAGATCAGCCCTTTTTTTACCATTTAAAAATTTAGGATTAATAATTATAGATGAAGAACATGATCAAAGTTTTAAACAAGAAGAGGGGATAATTTATAATGCAAGAGATATGGCTATAGTTCGTGCAAAAATTACAGACATACCAATTATTTTATGTTCAGCAACTCTATCTTTGGAAACTAAATTAAATATTATCGAAAAAAAGTATAATGTAGTTAATCTGAAAAAAAGATTTGGAGGTGCAAAACTTCCACTTGTAAAGATTGTTGATATTTCTGAGAATCCTCCAGAAAAAGGAAATTGGTTATCAGAGTATGTACATAATGAATTAAAAGAAACTATAAAATCTGGAAACCAGGCATTATTTTTTTTAAATAGAAAAGGCTTTGCACCATATGTTTTTTGTAATTCATGTAATAAAAAAGTTTCATGTCCAAATTGTGATGTTGGTTTAGTTTTTCACAAAAAAATTAATAGTTTAATTTGTCATCATTGTGGTTATAGAACCTTATTTAAAAATGATAATAAAAAATGTAATGATTGTAATAAAAATGATTTTTTTCTTTATGGACCTGGCGTTGAAAGAATTTATGAAGAAATAAAAAATATAAATAGAAATATAAAAATTGAGATTCTTACAAGTGATATAATGCAAAAAAAAGGACAAGGAGAAAATATATTAAGAAGATTTGAGAGTGAAGATATTGATGTAATAATTGGAACACAAATATTATCTAAAGGACATCATTTTCCTAGATTGACTTTAGTTGTTGTTGTTGATGCAGACTTTGGATTTATTGGGGGAGATTTAAGAGCTGCAGAGAAAACTTTTCAATTATTAACTCAAGTATCAGGAAGATCAGGAAGAGCAAGTCTAGCCGGAAAAGTCTTAATTCAAACCGCAATGTCTAATAATGCAATTTTAGAAAATATTAAAAAATTTGATATAAATGGTTTTTTTTTAGAAGAGCTAAGTAATAGAAAAGATTCAGGATTGCCACCTTTTAAAAAATTATGCTCTTTAATGTTAACATCAAAAAATCAAAAGAAGTTAGATAATTTTTGCAAAAAAATGAAAGTAGAATTAGAGCCATCCAATGATTTTGAAGTTTTAGGACCTGCCCCCCCTTATATTTCATTTTTACGTGGAAGATATAGAAAAAGATTTATAATAAGATGTCAAAGAAATAAGAATATTCAAGAATATGTAAAAAATTGGCTTAATAAATTTCAGAAGCCATTTGATTTAAGAATCTCTGTTGATGTAGACCCTTATAATTTTTCGTAGTTTAATTTTTTTTATTTTTTTATAATCTTGCAAGGGCTAAAAACCTGTGTAATGTATTCATTAATTTTTTATTTTTTTTTTAAAAATTATGAAAAATATTGCAAGTAATGAAGTAGCAGGAAGATATGTAAAAGCTTTGTATGAATTAAGTTTAGAAGAAAAGAAAAAAGCTAAAATTAAAGAAGATATAGTAAAAATAAATCTTTTAATAAATAAAAATAAAGAATTAAAGGAAATTATACATTCTCCTTTAATTACATCAAAAAAACATCAAGAAATATTATTATCAATATCTAAAGCTTTAAAATTAGATAAAATTACAGAAAATTTTTTATTTTTATTAGCTTTTAATAAAAGATTGAATCTATTGAATAAAATAAGCAAAATTTATGATGAAAGTGCATCTGATCAAAAAGATATAGTAAAAATAGATGTAATACTACCAAATAAAATTTCAAAAAAGGATATATTAGAAATAAATAATAAATTAAAACCTGGAATTAGAAAAAAAACAAAAATAAATTTTATACAGGACAAAAAAATAATATCTGGGTTTATAATTAAATTAGGAAGCACTATGATAGATTTTTCAATGAAATCTAAACTTGAAAAAATTGTAAATTCATTAAGATAATATTTATTTTTTAAAAAATTATGAATATAAAATCATCTGAAATATCAAATATATTAAAGAAACAAATAAAAAGTTTAAATTTAAAGCAGGATGTTTCTGAAGTTGGACAAGTCTTATCTGTCGGTGATGGAATTGCTCGAGTGTATGGATTAGAAAATGTACAAGCAGGAGAAATGATAGAATTTCCTGGAGGAGTTAAGGGAATGGCTCTTAATTTAGAACAAGATAATGTAGGAGCTGTTATATTTGGTGATGATAGAAATATTAAAGAAGGCGATGTTGTTAAAAGAACAAAAAAAATTCTAGAAGTCCCTATTGGAAAATCTTTGCTTGGTAGAGTGGTTGACGGATTAGGAAATCCTATTGATGGAAAAGGAGATATAAAGTCTAAAGAAAAAAGTCGTTTAGAAGTAAAAGCTCCCGGTATAATTCAAAGAAAATCAGTTCATGAACCTGTACAAACAGGAATAAAAGCAATTGACACTTTAATTCCTGTAGGTCGAGGACAAAGAGAATTAATAATTGGTGATAGACAAACAGGAAAAACTGCAGTTGCAATTGATGCAATAATAAATCAGAAAGAAATTAATGAAGGTAAAGATGAAAAAAAAAAATTGTATTGTATTTATGTTGCGGTTGGTCAAAAAAAATCAAGTGTTGCTCAAATAGTTAAAGTTTTAGAAGATAATGATGCATTAAAATATACAATAATTGTATCTGCAACTGCTTCAGATCCAGCACCACTTCAATTTTTAGCACCTTATACAGGATGTACAATGGGCGAATATTTTAGAGATAATGGTATGCATGCTTTGATAATTTATGATGATTTGTCAAAGCAAGCTGTTGCGTATAGACAGATGTCTCTTTTATTAAGAAGACCTCCAGGTAGAGAGGCCTATCCAGGTGATGTATTTTATTTACATTCTAGATTACTTGAAAGAGCTGCAAAAATGAGTGATAAAGATGGGGGAGGTTCTTTAACTGCCTTACCTATAATAGAAACCCAGGCTAATGATGTTTCTGCTTATATACCTACAAATGTTATTTCTATTACAGATGGACAAATTTTTTTAGAAACAGATTTATTTTATAAAGGTATTAGACCTGCTATCAATGTCGGTCTATCCGTAAGTCGAGTTGGATCAGCGGCTCAATTGAAATCTATGAAACAAGTAGCAGGAAGTATAAAATTAGAATTAGCACAGTACAGAGAAATGGAAGCTTTTGCACAGTTTGGTTCAGATTTAGATGTTGCAACTCAACAGTTGTTAAATAGAGGCGCTAGATTGACTCAAGTATTAAAACAACCTCAATACAAACCAGTTCCGGTTGAAGAACAAGTTGTTTCTATTTTTGCTGGAGTAAATGGTTATTTGGATAAAGTTAAAGTTGAATATATAAATAAATTTGAAATTAGCTTAATTGAGCATTGCAGAAGTAAACAAAAAAAATTATTAGAAACTATAAAAAAAGATCAAGAAGTTAAAGAGTCAACCGAGAAACAATTACATGAAATAATTAAATCTTTTTTAGATTCTTATAGTAAAGAAGAATTAATTGTTGAAGATAAAAAGGAAAATGATGTTAAAGAAGATAACAAGGAGGAAAAATAATTTTTAAATTATGGCAAGTTTAAAAGATTTAAGAGATAGAATTAATAGCGTTCAATCTACTAAAAAAATTACTTCAGCTATGAAATTAGTTGCAGGAGCTAGATTAAAAAAAGCACAATTGGAAGCAGAATCATCTAGACCATATGCAGATCGAATGCAATCTATTATAAATAATGTAACTTCTAATTTAAAAAATATAGAAAATGCTTCAGAAATTATCAAAGGTAAGGAAAATGTTAAGAATTATTTGATAGTAGTCATGACTTCAGACAGAGGTCTTTGTGGTGGTTTTAATACAGCAATTACGAAATTAGCAAAAAATAAAATTAAAGATTTATTAAAATTAAATAAAAATGTGAAGATTTTTTGCGTAGGCAAAAAAGGATTAGATCATCTTAAAAGAGAATTTAACGATTTGATTGTAGAATCTATTCCTATCTCAAACCAAAAAAAAATAGACTATGAATTTGCTAGAAAAATTTCAGATAAAATTTTACATATGTATGAAAATGAGGAATTTGATAATGCACATATTGTTTTTTCTTTATTTAAATCTGCAATTAAACAAGAAGCTCAATTAAAACAAATTATTCCAATTTTAGAAAGCACGGAAAATTCATCTAAAGTAAATGAAAATAATAATGATGCAATATATGAATATGAGCCTGAAGAAGAAGAAGTTTTAAAAAATTTAGTCCCACAAAATATTTCAATTCAAATTTTTAGCGGATTATTAGAGAATGCTGCAGGTGAGCAAGGAGCAAGAATGACTGCAATGGATAATGCAACAAGAAATGCTGGTGAATTAATTGATACTTTAACTTTAAATTATAATAGATCAAGGCAGGCACAAATTACAAAAGAATTAATTGAAGTTATTTCTGGAGCGGAGGCGGTTTAATATGGTAAAAAAAAATATTGGTACAATAACTCAAGTTACAGGCGCTGTTGTTGACGTAAGTTTTGAAAATAATTTACCAGCGATTTTAAATGCGCTTGAAGTAAAACATGAAGGATCTAAATTAATTTTAGAGGTTGCTCAGCATTTAGGGGAAAATTCAGTTAGAACAATTGCTATGGATACAACAGATGGTCTTGTTAGAGGGCAAGAAGTTTTGGATACAGGAGGACCTATTTCAGTTCCAGTTGGGAAAGAAACTTTAGGTAGAATTTTAAACGTTGTAGGAGAACCAGTTGATAAGAGAGGCCCTATAAAATCTAAAACAACCGCATCAATACATCAACAAGCACCTGAATTTGTTGAACAATCAACAGAAACTGAAATATTAGTTACAGGAATTAAAGTTGTAGATTTGCTTGCTCCTTATTCAAAAGGAGGAAAAGTAGGATTATTCGGAGGTGCTGGAGTAGGAAAAACAGTTATTTTAATGGAATTTATTAATAACATTGCAAGAGAACACGGAGGTTTTTCAGTTTTTGCTGGGGTTGGTGAAAGAACAAGAGAAGGTAATGATTTATATAATGAAATGATTGAAGGTGGAGTTATAGATATAAAAGGAAAAAAATCAAAAGTTGCTTTAGTTTATGGACAAATGAATGAACCCCCAGGAGCAAGAGCTCGCGTTGGTTTAACAGGCTTAACATTAGCTGAACATTTTAGAGATAAAGAAGGACAAGATGTTTTGCTTTTAGTTGATAATATTTTTAGATTTACACAAGCTGGGTCAGAAGTTTCTGCATTGTTAGGTAGAATTCCTTCTGCAGTTGGCTATCAACCAACTTTATCAACTGATATGGGAGCGCTTCAAGAAAGAATTACAACTACAAAAAAAGGCTCTATTACTAGTGTGCAGGCAATCTATGTTCCTGCTGATGATTTAACAGATCCTGCTCCAGCGACATCTTTTGCTCATTTAGATGCAACAACTGTATTAAGCAGATCTTTAGCAGAGTTAGGTATTTATCCTGCTGTCGATCCTTTAGATTCTACTTCAAGAATTCTTGACCCAACAATTGTTGGCGATGAGCACTATCAGGTTGCAAGAAGAGTTCAAGAAGTTTTACAATCTTATAAATCTTTACAAGATATAATCGCAATTTTGGGTATGGATGAATTATCTGAGGAAGATAAATTAACAGTTTCTAGAGCAAGAAAAATTCAAAGATTTTTGTCTCAACCCTTTTTTGTTGCTGAAGTTTTTACAGGCACACCAGGAAAATTTGTTAAATTAGAAGACACAATCAAAGGTTTTAAAAGCATTGTTGATGGAGAACACGATAATGTGCCTGAAGCGGCATTTTATTTGGTTGGAACTATTGATGAAGCATTAGAAAAAGCAAAAAAAATTTCTAAAGAAAAATAATGGAAAAAACTTTTTTTTTTGAATTAATTACACCAGACAAAACTTTGATAAATAAGGAGACTGAAATGGTAGTTGTTCCTGGTGAAGAAGGAGATTTTGGTATATTACCAAATCATAGTAATTTGATTTCTCAAATAAGGCCAGGAATTTTAAATATTTATAAAACTAATAAAGTTGAAGAAAGCTTTTTTTTATATAGTGGATTTGCTGAGGTTAGTAATAATAAATTAATTGTTTTAAGTGAAAATGCTTTTGATATTAATGAATTTAAATTAAATTCTTTTAAAGAGCAGATTTCAAAATATGAGAAATTAAGAAATCAAACAAAAAATGAAAGTGAAATTTTATTTTTTGAAAGAAAAATCAAAGAGGCTAATACAATTATAGAAATACTTAATTAAAAATTTTAATTTTGTACTCAAACTCTTTAATTAGCTGTTTATACATTTCTTTTTTAAAAGATACTATTAATTTTTTTAAATTATTTAAATTAACCCATTTCCAATCACTAAATTCTGCTTTATGAAGATTTAAATTTATATCTTTTTTTTCATTTCCTTCAAATTTCATTACAAACCATTTTTGTTTTTGCCCTATATATTTATTGTCCCACAATTTTTTTTTTATTTCTGATGGAATTTTATATTTAAACCATTTTTTACTTTTAAGAATTATTTTTGCTTTTTTAATTCCAGTTTCTTCGTAAAGTTCTCTAAAAGCTGCTTCTTCAAACTTTTCTCCTTTATTTATACCACCTTGTGGCATTTGCCAAGATTCATTTTTGACATCAACTCTTTTACCCACAAAGATTTTTTTTTTTTCATTTATTAATATAATTCCCACACCAATTCTGTATGAACTTTTTATTATCATAATATTTATGGGATAATTTTAATTAACAGCTAATTTATTTTTATAAAGCGATATTCCTCTAACAAGATCTAAAGCTCTTGATAGTTGAAAATCATTTATGTTTTCATCTTCTTTTTCAGATTTTAAATTTTTATTTTTATCTAAATTTTTACTAGGATTATCAAGAGCTCCTTTTAAATCAGATTCTCTTCCATTATCATTTTTTTCTACTTTTTCAACTTTTGCTTCTTCAACAATTATATCAGGTGTAATCCCTTTTTTTTGTATAGAAGCTCCCGAAGGTGTAAAATATTTTGCCGTTGTCATTCTAATTGCACCAAATGGATCAACTGGAATAATAGTTTGAACTGACCCCTTTCCAAATGATTGAGTTCCAAGCACTATTGCTCTTTTGTGATCTTGTAGAGCTCCAGCAACAATTTCTGATGCAGAAGCAGACCCACCATTAATAAGCACAACTAAAGGCAAACCATTAATAATATCTCCTGGTCTTGCTTTGTAAGTTTCGGGATTTTCAGCGTCTCTGCCTCTTGTTGAAACAATTTCGCCTTTTTCTAAGAATAAATTAGAAATAGCTACAGCTTGTTCTAAAAGCCCTCCTGGATTATTTCTCAAATCAAGAACAAAACCTTTTAATTTTTTATTTTCTTTTTTAAGTTTTTTTATAGCTTCAGTTGTAGATTTATTTGTTTGCTCAGAAAAAGTTGTTATTCTTACGTATCCTACATCTTTTTCTAGCCTTGATCTCACGCTAGTAATTTTTATGATGGCTCTTTTAATTGTTAAATCAAAAGGTTCCTGATTTGATCTTCCAATAGTAACTTTTAATTTTGATCCTACAGGCCCTCTCATTTTATTTACTGCTTCATCTAGAGTGAGTCCAATAACAGATTTTTTATCAAGATGAGTTATATAATCTCCTGCTTTTATACCAGCTTTATGTGCTGGAGTATTATCAATAGGTGAAATTACTTTAACAAACCCATTTTCCATTGTTACTTCTATTCCTAAACCACCAAATTCCCCTTTAGTTTGAATTTTCATATCACTTAGGCTTTTTGCATTTAAAAAACTTGAATGTGGGTCAAGAGAAGAAAGAATTCCATTAATAGCCGATTCTACAATTTCTTTATTATCTACTTTTTCTACGTAATCAGATTTTATTTTTTCTATGGACTCACCAAGAAATTTAAGATAATCATATTCACTTATTCCTTTATCAACGGCGTATAAATTTTTAAAAATTAATAAAAAGAATAATTGAAAAACTAGTATTTTAAATTTTATTTTCAAAATTTTATTTATATAATAATTTTTTTATATTTAAGTTAATTAACATAACATACAGTAAAAATGTAAATATAAAAAAAATTTTTTAATTTTTTTTACTTATATAAACTTTAATTTTTAAATGTCTATTTTAATTTTAATGCGTCATGGCCAAAGTATTTGGAACCTTCAAAATAGATTTACTGGCGGTATTGATGTACCTTTAACAAGAAAAGGTATTAAACAAGCAAAAAAAGCAGGTGCTGAATTAAAAAAGCTAGGTATTTCAATAGATTATGTGTTTTCTAGTAAATTAAATAGAAGTATAGAAACTGCAAGATTTGCTATAAATAAATTTGATTCCAAAAATCTTAATAAGAAAATTATTAAATTCTCATCTTTGAATGAAAGAGATTATGGAGATTTATCAGGAAAATATAAAGATGAATTAATTAAAATCCATGGGGAAAAAAAAGTTTTAGAATGGAGAAGAAGCTTTACAATTAAACCGCCTAAAGGCGAAAGTCTTAAAGATGTTTTAAATAGAGTTAAACCTTTTTTTAAAAATAAAATTCTTCCTTTATTAAAAAGAAAAAAAAATATTTTAGTAGTTGCCCATGGTAATGCTTTAAGGGCATTTCGAATAGCAACTGGTGAATATACAGAAAAAAATATATTCGAAATTCATATTCCCCCTTGCGTTCCTGTAATTTATGAGTATAAAAATAGTGGAAAAAAAAAAAATATATTAAGCGTGAAAGATTCAAAAACAAATATAACAAGTAAATTTACCTATCAAATAGAAGAATTGGGGTTAAAGCCTTCTGTTATTCATAGAAATTTATCTTCTAAAGAACTGATAAAAATGTCTGTAGAAAGAAATGAAGGTGTTTTAACAAAAACAGGAGCGTTATCAGTAACAACAGGCCAATATACAGGAAGATCTCCAGAAGATAGATTTATAGTAGATGATAAATTAACTCATAAAACTGTTGATTGGGGCAAGATTAATAAACCTTTTCCTGCTAAAAAGTTTGACCAGATTTTTAATAAAATGAAGAAACATGACGGAGAACTTTTTGTGTTTGACGGATGGGCCGGGGCAGATGATGGTACTAGACTACCAGTTAGAATGATAACAGATCATGCATGGCAAAGTTTATTCGTAAAAACGATGTTTATTGAACCAACAGCTGAAGAATTAGAAGTTCATGAACCAAAATTTACTGTATTTAATATTAATGATTTTGAGGCTAGACCAGAGCTTGATGGAACTAGAACCTCAACTTTTATACTTTTAAATTTTACAAAAAGTTTAGCTATTATCGGTGGAACTAGATATGGAGGAGAAAATAAAAAAACTATATTTGGAGTCTTAAATTTTATTTTACCAGATAAAGATATTATGCCTATGCATTGTTCAGCTAATTTAGGACTTAATGGAGATACAGCATTATTTTTTGGTTTATCTGGCACAGGAAAAACAACTTTATCAGCAGATCCGAAAAGAATGTTAATAGGAGATGATGAACATGGATGGTCTGATACAGGAATATTTAATTTTGAAGGTGGATGTTACGCAAAAACAATTAATTTAAGTAGAAAAGCAGAACCTCAGATTTGGGATGCTATTAGGGACGGCGCTGTTCTTGAAAATGTTGTTTTAAATCCAAAAACTATGAATCCAGATTATGATGATGACTCGTTAACTGAAAATACTAGGGTTGTTTATCCACTTGATTATATTCCAGGAGCTGTAATTCCAAGTGTTGCTGGACATCCAACATCTATAATATTTTTAACTGCAGATGCATTTGGTGTTTTACCACCAATTTCAAAACTTACAACAGATGGTGCTATGTATCATTTTATGGCTGGATATACAAGTAAACTTGCTGGAACAGAAAGAGGAATTATAGAGCCACAACCAACATTTTCTCATTGTTTCGGATCAGTTTTTATGCCAAGACCCGCAGAAATTTATGCAAAGATGTTAGGAGAAAGAATTGAAAAACATAATACAAGCGTATATTTAGTCAACACAGGTTGGTCTGGCGGTCCTTATGGAGTTGGTAAAAGATTTCAAATACAATATACAAGAAAAATGATAACAGCGGTTTTAAATGGAAGTCTTGAAAAAGTTAATTATGAAAAAAATAAAGTTTTTAATTTAGATGTGCCAAAAACATGCCCAGGTGTACCATCAAAAGTATTAGATCCTAAAAAAACTTGGAAAAATAAAAAAGCTTATGATAAAGCTGCAAAGGGTTTAGCTAAAATGTTTGCAGAAAATTTCAAAACAAAATATAAAAAAGCTTCTGCAAATATTAAAAAAGCAGGTCCAAAAGGTTAAATAAATTTAATTATCCCAAATTTTTTCTAAATTATAAAATTCTCTTATTTTAGGTCTAAATAAGTTAATTATGATCGAATTTGCATCTATAAGCACCCATTCACTATTTTCTAATCCTTCAATAGACAAATTTAAATTAAATTCTTTCTTTATTTTTTCTGTTATTTTCTTTGCCATGCTTACAATGTGTCTATTTGATGATCCTGAACCTATTATAATATAATCGGCAAAAGCCATTTTTTTTTTTATATCTATAATTTTTAAGTCAATTATTTTGTCATCATTTAAAGATTTTTTAATAATTTTCAACAATTTTAAATCGTATTCGTAATTTGAATTTTTTTTATTCTTCATTTTTTCTAAGATTTCTAGATTTTATATAATTTTGCTTTCCATGGAAATATATCCATGCAGGGCTTTTCAATAATGGTAATTTTTTTCCGTATTTTTCTAAATATTTAAATTTTTTAAATTTATTTGCAGCTTTGCTTGCAAGAGAAGTATTTTTATAATTTGGCCTATCAAATACAGCAATTGGTAATAATTTAAAAATATTCTCCCATTTATACCATGTATGAAATTTACATAAATTGTCAGATCCAATTATATAAATAAAATTTATATTTTGATAATTTTGTATTATTTTTTTTAAATTATTAATAATATATTTATCATTGCAAAGATTTGAATTTTCAATAATTTTAATATTAAAATTTTTTGAAATTTTTTTTGCTTCACTTATTCTTTGTTCAAAATTTTTTTCATTAATAAAATTTTTTTGAGGATGTTGTTTAGCAATTATCCACCAAATTTCATTTAGCCCAATTTTTTTTTTTGCGTCTTCTGAAATTTGGATATGACCATCGTGGGGAGGATAAAAAGATCCTCCTAATAATCCAATATTTATTTTATTTTTTAGGGTCTTAATTGTCCTTTTCCTTTTACCACGTATTTAAAAGTTGTTAATTGATCTGCTCCAACAGGGCCTCTTGCATGAAGTTTTCCTGTTGATATACCAATTTCTGCTCCCATTCCAAATTCACCTCCATCTGCAAATTGTGTAGATGTGTTGTGCATTACAATTGAGCTATTAACACTATTAAGAAATAATTCCGCACTTCTTTTATTTGAAGTAATTATTGCATCAGTATGATTAGAACCATGCTGATTAATATGCTCAATAGCTTCTCTTACATTTTTAACTGTTTTTATTGATATAATCGGTGCTAAATATTCAGTGTCCCAATCTTTAGAATTTGCTTTTTTTAATTTTTTGTAATATGGATCTGATACAGTTTTATGTAAATATTCATCTAATCTAATTTCACAACCAGCTTCAAATAAATCGTGAACTATTTTTAAAATATCTGCAGTTTTAAGATTCTTATTCAGTAAAAGAGTTTCCGTTGCACCACATATTCCAGTTCTTCTCATTTTTGCGTTTAAAACAACATCGCTCGTTATTTTTATATTAGTAATATTTTCAACATATGTATGACATATTCCATCAAGATGTTTTAAAACAGGAATTTTACTTATTTTTGAAATTGCTTTTATGAGTGATTTTCCACCTCTTGGAATAACAACATCTATATGTTCATCCATTCTTAATAAATCTGCAACAGCTTTTCTGTTTGATGTTGCTAATAATTCAATACAGTTTGTTGGTAATTTATATTTTTTTAAACTTGTATGTAAACAGTTAAGCAAGGCTTTTGAGGAATTTAAGCTTTCAGAGCCGCATTTTAAAATTACACTGTTTCCAGATTTTAGACAAAGTGCACTAGCATCAGTTGTAACATTTGGTCTAGATTCATATATTACTAATAAAACCCCAATAGGAACTGATATTTTATGAATTTCTAAACCATTTGGTCTTTTTGTCTTATTTAATAGTTTTCCAACGGGATCAGGCCATTTGGCTATTTCGTAAAGACTTTTGGCAATGGCATTAATTCTACTCTTATCTAACAAAAGTCTATCTATCATCGCATTATCTAATCCTTTTGACTTTGCAATTTTTAAATCTTTTTTATTAGCGTTTTCAATTTTTTTTAAATTTTTTTTTACTTGTTGAGCCGCATATTTCAACACATTGGATTTAATTTTTGGCGAAGTTGTAGATAAGATCCTAGATGCTTTTTTTGATAGTTCAGTTATTTTTTGTAATTTGTTCAATTTTTTCTGTTAAAGAAATAATTATATTAATATTTAATTATTTTTTTTTCTTTTTTTAGAGTGAAAATAAGTTCCTTCTTTTTCTTTAAATATTTTTTGTATAACTTTTTTTTTATTTCCATTTACTATTACCATGTCACAACCAGAATTTGTTGCTATTCTAGCTGCCATTATTTTTGTTGTCATTCCACCTTTTGCAAACTTATTATTAGTAAAACTTGCAGCTTTAATTATAGATTTATTTATTAATTTAATTTCTTTTATTAATTTAGTTTTTTTATTTTTTTTTGGGTCTTTATCGTATAATCCATCAACGTCAGATAATAAAATTAATAAATCTGAATTAGTAATTTCAGCAACCCTTGCTGATAATCTGTCATTATCTCCAAATTTAATTTCATCTGTCGCAACAGTATCATTTTCGTTAATTATAGGAACAATTTTTTTATCAGTTAATTTATTTAATGTTTTTTTTGCGTTTAATTTTTTTTCTTTTTTTATAGTATCATCAAGTGTTAGTAAAACTTGTGATATTTCAATTCCTTTTTTTTTAAATATTTTTTTGTAATTTTCTATTAAATAAATTTGACCTACAGAAGCAGAAGCTTGTTGTTCAGCTAGATTTAATTTTTTTTTTATAAAAACCAATTTTTTTTCTTCCTATTGCTATTGCTCCACTTGAAACAATAATAATTTTAATTTTTTTTTTAACTAAGAAGAATAAATCATTAATAAATGAATTTATCCAATTTATTTTTAAAGAACCATTTTTGTAATCTGCAACTAATGAAGACCCTATTTTTATTACTATTTTTTTTATTTTTTTATTTATCATTTAAATTTTTTGCTGTAGTTAATATTTCTTTTATACCTTTTCCATTAAAGTTTGAACAATAATAAATTTCTTTTTTTATTTCTTTTTTTAATTTTTGTATTTTAAAATTTATATCATTTTCATTTAAAAGATCGCATTTAGTTAAACATATAATTTCTTTTTTTTTGTTTACCGCATTTTTATATTTTTCTAACTCTTTTCTAATAATTTTATAATTTTTTATAAGGTCATTATTTGTAATATCTATTAAATGAAGCAAAATTTTACATCTTTCTACGTGGCCCAAAAAATTTATACCCAGCCCTTTTCCTTTGTGTGCATTTTCTATAATTCCAGGAATATCTGCAAAAGTTATTTCTTTATTTTCTATAATAATAGTCGCTAAATTAGGTGTAATTGTTGTAAATGGGTAATCACCTATTTTAGGTTTGGAAGCACTTATTTTTTTTATAAAAGATGATTTTCCTGCATTTGGCAATCCTATAATTCCAATATTTGCAATTAGTTTTAATTTTAAAAATAACCATTTTTCTTCTCCTTTTTCTCCTAAAGTAACTTTTTTTGGAGCTCTGTTTGTAGAACTTTTATAATTTATATTTCCTAAACCTCCATTTCCTCCAAATGCAATTACTATTTCATCGTTTTTTTTTGATAAATCTTTTATTAAAGTTTTTTTATCTTCCATAAGAATTTCTGTTCCTATTGGGACTTTTATAATAAGATCATCTCCATTTTTACCAGTTTTATTCTTTTTCATTCCTGGTTTACCATTTTTTGCTATACAATGTTGTTTATATTTATGATCGATAAGAGTATTTAATGAACTAACAGTTTTTATAATTATATCTCCACCTTTTCCACCATTTCCTCCATCAGGTCCTCCAAATTCAACAAATTTTTCTCTTCTAAAGCTTTTACAACCCGATCCTCCATCTCCACTTTTTACAAAAATTTTAACTTCATCAAGGAATTTCATTGGTTTTATTTCTAAAGAATAAAATAAGTCTAATTATTTGAAAAAATTAAATAAAGTTTATTGTGGTTTCACTGAAACATAAACTCTATTGTTTTTCTTTTTTTTGAATAAAACACTGCCTTTTTTTAAGGCAAAAATTGTATGATCTTTTCCTAATCCAACATTGTCACCAGCGTGAAACTTCGTTCCTCTTTGTCTTAAAATAATATTTCCAGGAATAACGATTTCACCACCAAATTTTTTTATACCGAGTCTTCTACCGGCTGTATCTCTTCCGTTTCTTGAACTACCTGCTGCTTTTTTATGTGCCATTTTTTAATTTATTTTTTATTAATTTTTAAGATTTTTAATACTGTTATATTTTGTCTATGCCCATTCTTTTTTTTATGATTTTTTCTTCTTTTTTTTTTGAAAACTACAATTTTTTTTTCTCTTTTTTGTTCTAAAACTTCAGCTTTAATTGTAATTCCTTTTAAGATAGGGGTGCCAATTTTAATATCTTTATCATCATTACTTAATAAAAGAACATCTTTAATATCTATTTTATCGCCTTTTTTATTATTAAGTTTTTCAACAAAAATTGTATCGTTTTCTTTTATTTTGTATTGCTTTCCACCAGTTTTAATTATTGCAAACATATTATTAACATTTATTTTTGAATATTTTCAGAAATATACTCATACATTCTTTTATGTCAAGTTTTTACATATTTTAAATATTCATTTTCATGCGCATCTATTGTTTTTTTTAAATTAAATTTATTTTTTGCTGTTTTAAAACCTTTATTTGAAATTTTTTCTGAAAATTTTTTGTTTTTATAAATATAAAGAATAGCTTTTGAAAGCTCTTTGTAATTATTTTTTTTCACTAGTATTCCATTTTTATTATTTTTTATAATTTCACTACAACCGCCCACTTTTGTAGATATTACTGGCAAATTAAATGATAAATATTCTAAAATAGCATTAGGGCATCCTTCTTCATTTGAACACAAAATTCCAAGATTGCCTCTTTTTAGAATATTTTTTACATTCTCACTTTCTTTCCATATTATTTTTTTATCAATTTTTAATTTTTTTGAAAATTTTATTAAATCCTTTTTAATTCCGTCGTCTCTCCCAATACAATATAATTTCCAATTTTTTTTTTAATTTATTTTTTATTAAATTTAATGCAGAAAAAAGCATTTTATGATTTTTATATTTAATTAAATTAGCTAACAAAATAATATTAAAATTTTTCTTTGATTTAATTTTGTTTTTTTTTTTTATTTCTATTCCATTATATATTAATTTAATTTTTTTATTTTTTACATTTTCATCTTTTATTAATTGATTTTTTATCGATAAAGAATTTACAAATATTTTGTTCATTTTTTTATGTAAAAATTTTTCAATTAATCTACAAAATAAAATTTTTTTTTGATAATAATTTAGCGATCTTCTACTCATTATTAGATTACATTTTGTTCTAGCAATAATGGCTGAGAGCATCCCTAAAATATATGCTTGTGGTAAAAAAAAGTGTGTAAGTGTATACGGGTTCTTTTTAAAAATTTTATATAGATTAAATATTATTTTGTAAAACATTATTAATTTATAATTTTTTTTTATATTTAAATTGTGAATATTTATTTTTTTATTTAATTTTTTTGATAATTTGCCTTTTTCAATTATTGTAATAATTTCTATTTTCCATCCTCTATTAGCTAAATTATTAACAATTTTAACAACTTGTTTTTCTGTACCACCAATATTTAAGGATCCAATAATTATGCGAATTTTTTTTTTAAATTTCATATTTTTAAAGTCTTCTATAGAAAAAAATCTTACAAAGTAGTATAAATAATTTTTTAAAAAATTATATAATGTTAGAAATAAACACTTTTTTCATAATTTCATTTCTTTTATTTTTTACTGGATTTATTTCAGGAATTTTAGCTGGTTTTTTTGGCATTGGCGGCGGCATTATTGTTGTACCTGTTATATATCATTTATTTAATTTTTTAAATTTTTCTGAGAATATATCGATGCATATGGCTATAGGAACCTCTTTGGCTACTATTATACCTGCATCTTATAATTCTTTAGTTGAGCATAAGAAAAGAAATTCTGTAGATACAAGCTTGCTTAATAAATGGAAGTATAATATTTTTTTTGGTTCTTTTTTAGGAGCTTTACTTGCACAAATAATAAGTGGAGAAACCTTAATAATATTTTTTGCTTTTTTTTCACTTTTTATTGCTTTTAGAACAATGTTTACAAAAAAATATTCTAAAAAAACTTATAAATTTTTAAAATCTATACAAAGAATTATTAGTCTTTTAATTGCAACTATTTCTTCTTTATTAGGAATTGGGGGAGGGACATTAAGTGTACCATTATTAATTAGTTGCGGAAGAGATATAAAAAAAGCAGTTGGAACATCATCAGGTATTGGTTTTTACATAAGCTTACCTGCTACATTTATTTTTTTAGTTGCAGGTTTTGGTATTGAAAATAGACCTCAATATTCGTTTGGTTTTATAAGTATAATTCCTTTAATTTTGATTACTTTAGGAACCTATGTATCTGTTCCAATGGGAGTAAAGATTATGCACAATTTTAATGATTTATTAGTTAAAAGATTTTTTTGTGTAATTTTACTTATTTCTGCCCTAAAAATGCTTAATGATCTACAAATTTAATTAAAAAAATTCCTTGAAAAGAAAGTTCTATTTAATAAATTAGATTTTATGTCAGATGTCGTAATAGTTAGTGCTGCCAGAACTCCTGTGGGTTCATTCAATGGATCATTTTCAAACATGAGTGCAGCTGATCTAGGAACTATTGCTATTAAAGAAGCAATAACTAGAGCAAAAATTAAAACTTCTGATGTTTCCCAAGTTATTATGGGCCAGGTTTTAACAGCGTCTTGTGGACAAAATCCTGCAAGACAAGCTTCTATTAATGCAGGAATCCCAAATGAAGTTACTGCTTTAACAATTAATCAGGTTTGTGGATCAGGTATAAGATCTATAGCTTTAGGCTTAGAATCAATTATAAGTAATCAATCAGAAATTGTTGTGGCTGGAGGACAAGAAAATATGTCTCAAGCACCTCATTGTTTTCATTTAAGACAAACGGGAAATATGGGAAATGCGGAAATGATTGATAGCATGATTAAAGATGGAATATGGGATATTTTTAATGGTTATCATATGGGAGTTACAGCAGAAAATGTTGCTGAGAAATGGCAAATTACTAGAGATCAACAGGATGAATTTGCATTGAATTCTCAATTAAAAGCTGAAGAAGCTCAAAAGAACGGAAAATTTCAAAAAGAAATTGTTTCTGTACCTGCTCAGCTTAAAACAGGAACAGTTGTAATTAGAGATGACGAATATCCAAGACATGGATGTACTTTAGAAAATTTAAAAAATTTAAAGCCTGCGTTTAAAAAAGACGGAACTGTAACTGCAGGAAATGCATCTGGAATAAATGATGGCGCAGCAGCAGTTGTTATTATGAAATCAGATAAAGCTGAGAAATTAGGTATTAAACCATTAGCAAGAATTGCTTCATGGGCAACAGCAGGAGTTGATCCTGCTGTTATGGGAAGCGGACCAATTCCATCAAGCAAAAAGGCCCTTGAAAAAGCTAACTGGAAACCAAAAGATTTAGATTTAATTGAAGCTAACGAAGCTTTTGCAGCACAAGCTTGTGCTGTTAATAAAGAAATGGGTTGGGATCCAGAAAATGTTAATGTTAACGGAGGATCAATTGCAATTGGCCATCCTATAGGAGCATCTGGAACAAGAATTTTAACAACTCTTTTATATGAAATGGAAAAAAGAGATTCAAAAAAAGGTTTAGCAACTTTATGTATAGGCGGTGGTATGGGAATTGCCATGTGTTTAGAAAGAAAATAATATGTCAAGAGTAGCATTAGTAACCGGTGGAACTAGAGGAATTGGAGAAGCAATTTCATTAAGGTTAAAAAAAGAAGGATATAAAGTAGCGGCAAGCTATGTTTCAAGAGATGAGGATGCGCAAAATTTTATGAAAAAAACTGGCGTACATGTTTATAAATTTGATGTTGCTATTTTTGATCAATGCAGTGAAAAAATAAAAGAAATAGAAAAAGATTTAGGACCAATTGAAGTATTGATAAATAATGCGGGAGTTACTAGAGACAGTATGTTACATAAAATGGATGTTAGACAATGGGGAGATGTTATAAGAACAAATTTAGATTCATGTTTTAATATGTCAAAATGTGTAATAGATAGTATGAGAGAAAAAGGTTTTGGTAGAATTGTAAATATAAGTTCTGTAAATGGACAAGCAGGTCAGGCTGGACAAACTAACTATGCTTCTACAAAAGCAGGTATGATTGGTTTTACTAAATCATTAGCGTTGGAAACAGCAAATAAAGGTATTACAGTTAATTGTGTTGCTCCGGGATATATTGATACTGAAATGGTGCAAGCAGTTCCTCAAGATATTTTAAATAAAATTATTAAAAGCAAAATTCCTTTAGGAAGATTAGGAAAACCAGAGGAAATTGCTGAGGCAGTTTTATATTTAGTAAAAGATGATTCAGGTTTTATTACAGGAACTACATTAAATGTTAATGGCGGGCAATATAATGTTCCCTAGAAATTATCTTTTCTTTTCCTAATTTCATAAAAAATTTCTTCCGGGGAAGAATTTTGCATTTCAATATTTTTTTTTACATTTTCAATATCAGCTCTTAAAAAGGGGTTACTTTCAATCTCATTTTTAATAGTGGTTGGGACAGTAAAAGAATTTTCGTTAAGTAATTTGTTTATTTCTTCAGATCTTTTAATTAATTTATTATTATTTTTTTCTATTGAAAGGGCAAAATCAGCATTGCTTTTAGAGTATTCATGACCACAATATATTTTAGTTTCTTTTGGTAGATTTCTAATTTTTAAAAGTGAATTCCACATTACTTTTGGAGTTCCTTCAAATAGTTTCCCACATCCTAAAACAAAAAGGGTATCTCCTGTAAAAACTTTTTTTTCTTTTTTAAACCAATAAATTATATGTCCTGCTGTATGCCCAGGTGTTTCAAAAATTTTTGCACTATAATTATTAATTTTTAAAATATCATTTTCTTTTAAAGCTACATCTATACCTGGAATTTTATCCTTTTCTCCATCTGGCCCATAAATTTTACATTTATATATTTTTTTTAAATGTAAATTTCCACCTGTATGATCATTATGGTAATGAGTATTTAAAATATTTTTTAAAATAAGATTTTCTTTTTCGATAAAAGGTATTATTTCTTCAGGACTTGCAGGATCTATAGCTGAACAGAATTTATTTTCTTTATCAATAATTAAATAAGAATAATTATCAGTTAAAATTGGAATAATTTTTACTTTCATTAGTTATGATTATTATTTTTTTAATACAAAAAGTCCAGATGTTGAAAAAAAATTGTTAAAGATTTTTTTAAAATAATTATTTATTTGCTTTCCATTTTTATTTAGATAAAAACTTTGTTCAATTTTAATCGAATTTTTTTTGCATAATTTTTTAAAATCTTTAATAGTGCAAAGATGAATATTTGGAGTTGTATACCAAGTATAAGGAAGAGAATTTGATTGAGGCATAACGCCATTGATTAAAAGTTTTAATCTAATTAACCAAGATCCAAAATTTGGAAAAGAAATTATTGCTCTTTTACTAATTCTTACTAATTGATTTAAAACTTTTTCTGGCGAGTGTGTTGCTTGCAATGTTTGACTCAAAATAACAAAATCAAATGATTTTGATGGGTATGAAATTAAATCTTTATCCGCATCTCCTTGTACAACTGATAGTCCATGTTTTACACAAATATTAACATTTTTTTGACTTATTTCTAAGCCTCTGCCATCAATTTGTTTTCCTTTATTTAAAAATTTTAATAAATCACCATTTTCACAACCAACATCAAGAATTCTTGAGTTATCTTTTATAACATTTTTTATAATTTCAAAATCTAATCTATTCATTTTATTTTATAAATTAAAAACCCATTTTAGTTGCAGTTGCTTTTAAAAAACCTTTTACAGTTTCATTAAACTCTTTTTCATCTAATAGAAATGCATCATGCCCTTTATCAGTTTCAATTTCTACAAAACTTACATTAGCTCCTACATTATTTAAAGAATCAACTATTTCTTTGCTGTACTTTGTAGGGTATACCCAGTCACTTGTAAATGAAATTACACAAAATTTAACTGGTGTATTTTTATAAATATTTTCTAAACCACCTTTTTTTTGGCTGGGAAGATCAAAGTAGTCCATTGCTCTAGTAATATATAAGTAACTATTTGCATCAAATCTATCTACAAAAACTTGACCTTGATGTTTTAAATAGCTTTCTACCTGAAAATCTGTTTTAAAGTCATATGCAAGTGATAATTTATTTTGTAAATTTCTTCCAAATTTTCTTTGAAACGCTTCTTCCGATAAATATGTTATATGAGCTAACATTCTAGCAACAGACAAACCTTTTTCTGGTATTTTTTTATTATTTATATAATTTCCATTACACCAATTAGGATCACTCATTATAGCCTGCCTCCCAACTTCGTGAAAAGCTATATTTTGCGCTGAATGCCTAAAAGAAGTTGCTATTGGTATGGCGGAAACTATATTTTCAGGATAAGTTGCTGCCCATTGTAAAGCTTGAAACCCTCCAGCTGATCCTCCTATTACACTTAAAAGTTTATTTATACCTAACTCATCAATTAACATTTTTTGAGCATTTACCATATCTCTGATTGTTATAACTGGAAATGACATATTATATATTTTTTTTGTTCTGGGGTTAATTTCTTTGGGCCCTGTGCTTCCTAGACAACCTCCTAAAATATTAGAACATATAACATAAAATTTATTGGTATCTATTGGTAAATTTGGCCCAATAGCTTTTGACCACCATCCAGGTCTTTTTGTCATTGGATTTTTGCCAGATGCATATTGATCTCCACTAAGAGCATGACAAATTAAAATTGCATTGTTTTTTTTTTTATTTAATTTTCCGTAAGTTTGATATGCTATTTTAAATTTTTTTAAATTTTTACCACTATCTAATTTTAATGGTTTTTTAATTCCTAAAAGTGCAAATTTTTTCGAATTATTCATTTTAATTTTTATAAAAAAAAACCACCGATGTACGAAGCATGGTGGTAAAAAAAGTGGTGCTTTAGCAGTTTTTGCCCGCAAGCTACGTTTCAAATCGGCAATTTATATGTAGCATTTTTGAAAAAAAATTCAAGTTTATTTAGAAGTTGTATTTTTTACTCTTATAATTAATTCTAGTTAATCATGAGTAATTTTTTAAAAATAAAAAAGAATATCAATAGTGTGATAAAATATGAAGCAGGATTATCCAAACTAGCTGATCGAAAAAAAATAGTTAAATTATCTTCTAATGAAGGAGCATTTGGTGCAAGCCCTAAAATAAGAAAAATTTTAAAAAATTCTGAAAATAAAATTTTTAGATATCCGGACCCTGAAAGCAATGCTTTAAAAAAAGAAATATCTAAAAAATATAAATTAAATCAAAACAATATTATTTGTGGAAATGGATCTGATGAAATTTTGGCAACTGTTGCAAAAATTTTTTCTGGTCCAGGAGATGAAATTTTATATTCTGAGTATGGTTTTTTAATGTATCCAATAGCATCTCAGTTAGCAGGTGCAAAAGGAATAAAAGTAAAAGACATTAATTATAAAAATTCAATCAAGAATTTTATTAAATCTGTTACAAAAAAAACTAAAATTATTTTTATTGCTAATCCAAATAATCCAACAGGAACGTATTTAACAAAAAAAGAATTAGATGAATTTATTACTAAATTACCAAAAAGAATTTTATTAGTTATTGATGCCGCTTATGCAGAATATGTTACAAAAGAAGATTATACATCTGGAATAGATTTAGTTAAAAAAAATAATAATATAATAATGACAAGAACATTTTCAAAAATATATGGTTTAGCTGGCCAAAGACTTGGATGGGCATATAGTTCAAAATATATAGCAGATATTTTTAATAAAGTTAGGCTACCATTTAATATAAATAAAATTGCAAGTGATGCAGGTATAATTGCTTTAAAAGATAAAAGTTTTTTTAAAAGATCTATAAAACACAATTCTTATTATTTAAATTGGTTAATTAAAGAAATTGTAAAAATAGGATTAATTCCAATTTCAAGCGTTGCAAACTTTCTTTTGGTTAAATTTCCCGAAAAAGGAAAATTTTCAGCAACTAACGTAAACAAATATCTTTTATCTAAAGGCATAATTATTAGAAAAGTTGATAGTTATGGATTAAATAATTGTTTAAGAATTTCTATAGGTAAAAAACATGAATTGGTAAAACTTGTAAAGTATTTAAAAATATACTTTAAAAAAAAATTATAAATAACATCTCTTCCTAAATGAATTTTTTTAAACAAACAACATTAATTGGAATAGGACTAATTGGATCTTCTATAGCAAGAGCTTTGAAAAAAAATAAGCTTAGTAAAAGAATACATATATATTCAAAAACAAAAAAGACTATAAATA
>MDTE01148997.1_pt1 | contig 24949 bp, 17 predicted proteins | sample 811231 | NCBI WGS metagenome assembly MDTE01 (sample SAMN05326651, study PRJNA326480) | marine metagenome | isolation source: seawater | place: Indian Ocean: Red Sea | collected 2010 | reverse complement strand
TCGGGTTCGATCGGTTCGGGTTCGATCGGTTCGGGGTCGGCGTCGACCCGATCGAGGGCCCGTTCAAAGTCGTGCTCGGCCGAATCGTCGGCGGTGGTCCCCCACTGGGGGTCCGGTGTGTCGTCTGACATCGAGTGTTCCTTGTTGTGGGGCGGAGGTGAGGTGCCCAGGGCACTGGGTCCTCCGTGCGACCGGCCAACACGTCTCCTCGGCCCTCAAACCGATCCGCAAACGGACCGGGAGCGGCCGGGGCGTGGTCCGGGCCACCGCCGTGGCGGCCCGGGGCTGTCGCGCCCGCGTGGATTGTTTGTTGAAATGTGAGTTGGTGTGAATCATGTCCGGTGGTTTCCGCCGGGCACCGTGGTCTGGTCGCGTGGTTCACATGACCAGGTCCGGGCAAATCTGGTGGAGTTCACCCTTCAGGTAGTTCTCGACGTCTCGGGCGAGGTCGAGCGACTCCGCGTGTGCGGCGATCTGCTCGGCCTGCGCGATGGTCAGGTTTCTGATGACGTCCTTGAGTTCTGGGATGGCGTGTGGGGTCGAGCTGAAATGCCTGACGCCCATGCCGATCAACAGCGGGATGAACACCGGATCGGAGCTCATTTGCCCGCAAACCGTCACGACGACGTTGTGCTTCGCGGCGGCGGCGACAACCGTGCGAATCTGGCGGAGGATTGAGGGGTCGCCAGCTCGGTAGAGATTGGCGACACTCGGGTCCGCCCGATCGACGGCCAGCGTGTACTGGATCAGGTCGTTGGTACCGATCGAGAAAAAATCGACCTCTCGGGCAAATTCCTCGGCCAGCATCACCGCCGCGGGCACTTCGACCATGATACCAACCTGGACATCTCGGCGAAATGGCACCTGCTGCTCTTCGAGGTCGTCCATCACGTCGCCCAGGATCATGCGAGCCTGTCTGAGTTCCAGCAGGTTGCTGACCAGCGGGAACATGACTCGCACGTCCCCGTCGACCGCAGCCCGCAGGATCGCTCGCAGTTGCGTCTTGAACAGGGGGATGTTGTGGAGCGAAAGCCTGACGCTGCGGAGGCCAAGCTGGGGATTGACCACGTCGGGGGCCAGTTCACCAATGGTCTCTGGCACCTTGTCGGCCCCAATATCCAGCGTGCGGATTGTGACCGGATGGTCAGGATTGGCCGCGATGACTTTTCGGTAGGCCTCGAAGTGGTCCTCCTCGCTCGGCACACGGTTCCGCTCGAGGTAGAGAAACTCGGTCCGATACAACCCGATTCCATCCGCGCCTCGGTCCTGGCACACCTGGGCCTCGGTCGGAAACTCGATGTTGCCCAGGAGCGTGATTTGTGTGCCGTCGACGGTTTCTGCGGGGAGCGTCTTGAGTGAGGCGAGACGTTCCGAGACGGACTGGAACTGCTCCTCGCGATGGCGATACTTCGAGAGTGTCTCGTCGTCAGGCTCGAGGATCACCTCGCCGGAATTCCCGTCGATGACGACCTGTTCACCGCCGGAGACCTCCGAGAGGAAGTGTCCGAGTCCGACAACGGCGGGAATCTCGAGTGCACCGGCGAGAATGGCTGTGTGGCTCGTGTGGCCTCCCACCTCGGTGGCGAACCCAAGCACGAACTGGCGGTCGAGGCTGGCGGTCTCGCTGGGTGTGAGATTGTGGGCGAGCACGACGACCGGCGCGGTCAGGTGCACCAGTTCTTCCCGGCGTTCACCCAGCAGGTGCCTGAGGATCCGCTTTTCCAGGTCGAAGATGTCGACGGCACGCTCGGCGTGGTACTGGTTTCCGAGATTCTGGAGTTCACGCGCGAACCGCCTGAGCACGCGGCTCGACGCGTACTCGGGCGAGAGGCTCTTTTCACTGATCAACCCCTCGATTTCGGCGATCAGCTTGGGATCTCGCGCCATCTGCAGGTGAGCGCCAAAGATGGCGCCGAACTGGTCCCCCAGTTCATCCCTGGCCAGTTGCTCGTTCTCTTCGATTTCCTCCCAGACTGCCTCGAGCGTGGTGCGGAATCGTCCGAGTTCACTTTCGACGGCGTCGATGGAGACGAACCGGGTGGGGATCCGGAAGTCCTCGGTTCCCAACACGACGACTTCGCCGATGACGACACCCGGAGAAACGGCGATCCCGCGCTTGATTTGCATCAGGCACCGACTTTCCCTCGAGCTAGCGTTGCGTGCCCGTGTCCGCCCGCGGGGCGGATGTGGGGTCGTCAAAGTTCGACTCGAAGAGACGTGCCAGGGCCTCGACCGCCTCGTTCGCCTCCGCCCCGTGTGCCTCGAGAACGAGCGTGCTGCCGTTTTCGGCCGAGAGGGTCAGGAGGTCGAGCATGGTCTTGGCGTCGGCCTTACGGTCCGCCTTCTGGATCTCGATCTCGCAAGGAAACCGCTCGGCCGTACGCACGATCAGCGAGCAGGGCACCATGTGCAGGCCCTGTTCGAGACCGACTTTGACGGTTTGTTGAACGGTGAGTGACATGAGAGGGCGACGGCCGTCGCGGCACTTGGCCGTGACGTTTCGAGGAGTGTTGTCGTGTGTTCTGTAGCCAGGAAAGGCGTCGGGAGAGATTCGAGTGAATTCAGAAAGGGGGAGAGGAGCGGCGCCTGGTGGTCGGCGGGTTCGGGGCGAGCACTCCGCTCGCCTGCCGGCCCCAGACCACGACCGATGGGATTTCAATCCAGTTGGTTGTTGTCGGCTTCCTCGAGCAGCTCGATGACCTCGGCCGAAGACTGCGCCTGCCGGAGGAAGTTGCAGAAGTTGGGGTTTCTCAGGTGCCGCGAGATGCTCTCAAGCCCCCGCAGGTGGTCTCCGGGTAGATCCGGAGGAGAAATCAGAAGAAACAGGATATGAACAGCTTCCCCATCGAGACTGGCGAAGTCAACACCTCGGTCCGAGAGGGCCACGGTGGCGGTCAGTCGATCGACCGCGGGATGCTTGGTATGCGGGACTGCGACGCCATTGCCGATCCCGGTCGATCCGAGCTCTTCTCGCTTCAGGATCGCCGAGATAATGGCGTCGGTGTCCTCGCTGGGGATTCGCCCTGCCCCCGAAAGACTCTCGACCATGCCCCGAATCGCATCAGCCTTGGTGTCGGCATCGAGAGACGTGACGATGGCGTCGGGGACGACAAATTCGGTCAACAGCATGAAACGCTCCGTGAGGTGCTCACCCGAGGCGAGGCCCTATTGGTTGTCTGTTCCGGACTCGACGTCATCGTCTCCGGATTCCTCGGACAATTCGCCCAGCGGGACATCCCGCCGATGATCCTGCTGCCGTTTTGTGTCGCCCGGGTTGTGCCTCGATGCGAAGCAAAGCAGCTTCGAATGCGGTCAACTCGTCGCTCCCGGTGTCCTGCGCGGTGCCGTGAGCGACAAAGTTGTCTGCGGCTTCAGCGTCGACCACCAATTCCATCTCAACACCCAGCCGGGTCTCTGCGGGCAAGTCACCATGGCGACAAGTCAGCTCGATATGCACGGCAATGGTGCCCCAAGGTGACAGGTGAATGAGTTGGAAGTGAGAGGTGAGCCACGTGCAGGTTGAGCCGTCCGATTGTAGTGGGCGCGCTCGCAGTTTCAATTCCACGAATGTGCGCGCATTCTGAGTTGTGCGTGGAGCCGCGAGTGCTGGACGAATGGGGCCCCTAGGGGGTGCCGCTGCCGGAGAAGTGTCCGGTCGAGGCCTGTGTCTCGCCGCTGTCGACTTCGATGTCAGGCTCTGACTGGCTCGGAATCGCTGAAAACTCGAATTGAGGCAGGCTGGAGTCTTCATCGAGCGTGGCCGAGAAGTTGCCGACGTGGCAGCCAGCCGTCAAGAAAAAGAGTCCCAGCGTCAGTCCCAGGCAGGGCGACATTGAGTGGCGGAGGATGGCTGTGAAATGGCCGGACAGTTGACTGGACACTTGGTCGAACATTTTCTTAGCGGGCCTGCCTGGACGGTCTCGGCACGGGAGCCGAAGTGATAGCGCTTGGGTCTTGCGGTTTGATAGCAGGATGCCATTGGCACCGACAAGATCGAAAAACGGGAAGTGGAGATGGACCTGTAAGCCGGGTTTTGTCGAGAGTGGTCATTTCTCTGGGACGCCGGTCACCCGGCGCCTCTAGCGATCGACCCGGGAGTCACGGCGGACCGGACCAGTCCGACAAGGCTCCCTGCTTGATCTTGCTCCCGGTGGGGTTTACCAAGCCGAGCCGGTCACCCGGCCCGCTGGTGCGCTCTTACCGCACCGTTTCACCCTTACCTCCTGGGATCCCGGAAGATCCCCGATCGGCGGTCTGTTTTCTGTGGCACTGTCCCTATCCTCGCGGACGGTGGGCGTTACCCACCACCGTGTCCTTTGGAGCCCGGACTTTCCTCCACGCGGCAGGTTCCGAGGAACCCCCCCGCAGCGACCACTCGGTCCACTCCAGCTTCCCACAGACATTGTAGACGATTTCGAAGGGGAGCGCAGGACAGGACCCAATCTGGTCACGGATTGGGTAAGCAACCAGCGACCCCCTGACGTGTGACCACTTGACGTGTGACCACTTCAGCTACGGCCGACTGCGTTGTGTCCAACGCAGCTACGTGTTGCGACATGGTACAATCGCGGGTCGTTGATTCCTGTGTGAAGCAGAGCCTCTCGCCATTGGCCAAGAAGAAGAAGCAGCGGAAGCGAAAAGTCCGCGTGGCCCTGAAGAAGAACCGGGGCAAGCGGGCTCGGCGCGGAAATCTCACACAGGAAGCTCGAACCGATCCCGAGTGGATCGAGGACATTGCGGGCGGTGAGCGAGTGTCTGGCAAGGGGGACACGTCGCGGTACCGCACGGTGATTGCATCAGAGACTGACGATGGGGCTCTCCAGATCGATGTGGATCTTGACGCCTGCGTCACCGGCCGTGTCCTGAGTGCGATCGGGCAGACGTCGCGCGTCCAGCTCGACGATGGCCGTTACGTCGAGTGCACCATCAGGCAGGTCGTCCGATCGCTGGCACGCGACCAGAGGAACGCCGTTGTCACCGGCGATCGCGTTCTGGTGGGTGACGCGGACGAGGAGTTCGGCGTGATCGAGCGCGTCGAGCCACGGCACGGTGTGTTGTCAAGATCCAGCCGCCACCGCGCCCACGTCATTGTCTCCAACGTCGACCAACTGGTCATCGTCGTCCCCGCCGATGATCTCAAGCCGGTCCTGATCGACCGGTTCCTGGTCAGCGCCGAACAGGGGGCTATCCAGGCGGTGCTCTGCTTCAACAAGATGGACTTGGTGGATCCGGTTGACCTGGTCACGTGGGCGGGCCTGTATGCCCGATTGGGGTACGAGGTGGTACAGACCAGTGCCGAGACCGGGGACGGGATCGAGCGTCTGCGGCAGTTGCTCTGGGGACGTGAGACGGTGTTTGCCGGCCAGAGCGGTGTTGGCAAGTCGACGCTGCTCAACGCTGTTCAGCCGGGCCTGAAACTGGCGACCGGCGAAATCAGCCAATCGACTGGCAAGGGCCGGCACGTGACACGGAGGACTCAGCTGATCGAACTCGAGGGTGGTGGGTACGTGGTTGACACGCCCGGCATTCGGCAACTGGCACTCTGGGACGTGATTCCCGAGGAGGTCGAGGGTTTTTTTGTCGAATTCCGTCCCTTCGTGGCGTTCTGCCGTTACCCCGATTGCTCGCACACGCACGAGGACGGGTGTGCGGTGAAACGGGCTGTCGAGGTGGACCTGATCCACGAGTCGCGATACGCCAGTTACCTGCGAATACACTCGGGCGAAGATCTCGAGTGAGCGTCTCCACCCGTTCTCAGGAAACACTCCATTCACCGGCCTACCTGCCGGGGGGCGTCTTGGGGAGCGGCCACTTGAGGTGCCGGTGGAGGAATTCGAAAGTCCCCTTGCCGTTGATGGTGTGGGGCCCGATGAAGACCTCCATCACGGCCCGCTCACCAATCCCGATCAGGTCGTAGTGCCGTTTCACCTTGGCGAATTCCCACGCCACCCATTCGTCGGGGGCGACCCCATCGTGGTGCCCTCGTTCGACCATGAAAGGCCGGGGGGTCATGAGGTTGGCCAATTCCGCGTAGTTGGCCACGTGGCCCATGTTCCATTCGAAGATCTCATATTCCCCCGTGAACACGTAGCTGTAACCATCCTCGCTGCTGGTGTTCTTGACGACCCACTCATTGAAGTCGGCTGAGCAGATCGAGAGCACGTATTGTTTGACCATCGGTGGAACCCGGACGGCCGTCTTTCCGCCGTAGGAGAGCCCGTAAAAGGCGATGCGCTTGGCATCGACTTGTGGCAGGCTTGAGAGCCACTCGAGCGTGCGCTCATGCTGAGGAATGATATAGCTGAACAGCGACCGTTTCAGCGGGTTGCTCTTCCGCTGCAACGTCCGAAACCTGTCGCGTCCGCGGTATGGGTTTTGAGGTGCGTAGGTGATGAACCCTCGTTCCGCCAGCCGTGCGGCGAATGCCTTGTACGGCCCGAATCCCGGGCCCGTCTTGGTGATCGTGTCCATCGGCACGCCCTCGAGGCCATGCTGGCAGACCACGACAGGTCGACGTTCGCCGGGCTTGATGTCCTTGGGCAACAGCAGGATGCCTCCGGCGATCACATCCGGGTAAACGTCGATCATGACCTCGTAACCCCGGAATGCAGGCGTGTCGAGCACCTGCCGCGTACGAGGATTGAGTGGCATCGTGGACTTGGGAAGCCGGCCGATCATCTCGTCGTACACCATGTCCCGAAAAGTCTCGACGGTTGATGCCCAGGTCTTGAGATTGCTGGCGTCGGCACCACGCCAGAGCTTGGTGCGGAGCTTGGCACTGCGGCGGAGAAGCGTTTGTGTGAATGCCACCATTTCGCCCACCTGCTGCCCCTGTCGGACTCCCGGGTCGGGGAGCGTGGTGTCGACGCTGGGCTTCTCGCCCGGACCGGCGAGTTCGCCCTCGCGACCGAGTCCCTTGAGGAGTGCCGCGAGTGCACCTGGCGTTCCGGCCAAGCCGTCACCTTCACCGGATGCTACAAGCGTCGCACGCTCGGCAACCTTGAGCTTGCCGTAGAACGAAGCCGCTTTGTCGAATTCGGCTCGGACTTGTCCAAGCGTGCAGTTTTCAATCCGTCCTGGTGCGGCGCCGCCACTGCGGCCCTTGCCCGGCGGAGGTGGTCCGTTGACCTCGGGAGCACGACACGCCTCGATCACCAGCGGACGTGGTGCGATCAGCGCGGCCAGTTCGGCGTCGCCATACGCGGTCAGCTGGCTCCAGACATTGCGGTAAATCGGCTCACGCCAGACCTCGTCTCGCTCATCGAAGTATCCCGAGATCAAGGCGGCCCCAATGCGCGTGTCGGCGGCGGCGGAGAACAGGGCCAGTAGTCCGCCTTCGCCAACGCCCACCACGCCCAGTGGCAGACTGCCGGTGGCCTTGTCGGCCGTCAGGGCATCGATGGCAGCCTGGATCTTCTGGACCTCGTAACCGATCACGTGACGACCCATTTCGAAGGCCATGCGGTAGATGAATTCTCGGTGAGGCTGGTTGGTGTATCGGACACGGGGGTCGCCCGAAAAGGTGGCGTCGCGGCTGATGAGAGTGGGGATGATCACCCGGCAGCCGTTTTCGGCGAGCCGCCGTGCGAGCTGTGCTTGCGGCGAGACGCCAGCAGCGAGTCCGCAAAACTGCTCGGGAGTCCAGTCGGCGTCGGGCAGTGCAATCACGTTGGCGATCGGGCCCGCGGTCGGCTCGAGTACCAGTCCACGGGCGGTGATGCCATCGAGAACATCCCAGTGAGCCTCGTGCGCCGACCACCCCTTGGTGCCTCCCAACCGCGAGCCCCGACCGACACGCCCGATCAACTCGATCCGAGTCCCGGGAATCCGGGGGTCGACAGCTCCGATGATCGTCCTCAGTCGATCACGATGACCTGCCACGCTCTTGAGATAGGCCTCCCGGCTGCTGGTGTCCGGCTGGAAGTTCCGAGACCGCAAGTTGGCCGACTGGGCCAGGGCGTCCAGCGCAAACCGGTCGATGCCATCGACCATGACGACATCAAGCGGACTCTTGATCGTTAGCGGCTTCGTACCCGGGAGCGGACCTGCTGCAGGTACCAACGAGCCCGACAGCAGGACCAGCAAGAGGACCGACAGCAAGGGCGGCCGTTCTGCTCCAGGCATCTCACGGTGCGCTGGGTTGGTGGACGATGGAGTGGCCGACCAGGTCATGGGCAGTAGCCGCGTGGCGATCGTCATCGGTTGTGCTCTCTGTGGGTTGGTCAAACGAGGATCCTGCCAGAAGGCTCCCGCGAGGGTACTGTACCCGGACATCCACTGCTGCCGCCACGCAGGCTGTGCCGGCTGTCGTCGGTGGCCTGGGCCGAGACGTACCAGCGGAAAGGGGCAAGCCGTTTGTTGTTGCCGGGCTGGTGCAACACCGGTAGGCTCTTGGGTGGCGCCAAGACGCCCGCTCCCCAGTCACTCGACCGAGAATTTGAAGGGATCACCTGATGACAGACCACGACAAGACACCGTGTTCGGACTGCAGCGAGTTTTCGCGACGTGACTTTGTACGGACAGTGGGCGGCGCGGCACTGGCCGTCGGTGCCGGTTCTCTCGTCCCTGGGGCCTTTGCGGCTCCGACTTCGAAGAGTGCTGCGGAGACGGCAGCTGCCGAACTGTTCGGCACGCTCACCGATGCGCAGAAGAAAATGGTCGCGTTCGGCTTTGATCACCCGCTCCGCAAGAAGATCAGCCCCAACTGGGCGATCACCAAGCCGGCCATCGGCGACGATTTTTACACAGAGAAGCAGCGAGTGCTGATCGACAAGGTTGTTCGCGGCATGATGAGCGAGGATGGCTACGATCGCGTGATGCAGCAGATGGAAGACGACAACGGTGGGTTCAGCGAGTATCACATCGCCTTGTTTGGACAGCCCGGCAAGGGGGGATTCGAATTTGAACTGACCGGTCGCCATCTCACGTTGCGGGCTGATGGCAACAGTGTCGAGGGCGCCGCATTCGGTGGGCCCATCGTCTATGGCCACGGAGTCTCCAACCCCAAGAAGCAACTGTACTACTACCAGACCGAGGCGGCGGACAAGGTCTTCCAGTCGCTGGACGCGAAACAAGTCAAGGCGGCATCTGTCGCCAAGGAGCCCGGTGAGACGAAAGTGCTGCTGAAGGGCAAGAAGGGCCAGTTTCCCGGGATCCGGGTCAGTGAGCTCTCGGGGCCACAGCAGAAGTTGGTCCGTTCGACGATCAAGACCGTGCTGAACCCGTACCGCGAGGCGGACGTCAAGGAGGCGCTGAAGGTGCTCGAGGCTGGAGGTGGCCTGGAGACCCTGCACATGGCGTTTTACACCGCCAATGATCTGAGCAACGACAAGATCTGGGATGTGTGGCGACTGGAGGGACCGACCTGGGTGTCTTACTTCCGTGGTGCCCCGCACGTGCACGCCTACATCAACGTTGGGCTCAAGAACGTCTGAACGCGGACGGCTCATGCCGTTGTGTCACGACCGATCGCCCGTCGCTGAACCGTGACCGCCCTGGTCGGGGTTCGGCGGCGAGCGATCCGTGATTCCGGCCTCAGTCCACGATCCCAGGAGACAACTCGTGCCTGTCGCCAGGAGACGTTGCGCGGTGTGGCTGGTCGCCGTTCTTGGGTTTACTGTTTTCGCGACAAGTGCCGGTGCGGCAGACGGACCGCACCTGGGCATGGGATTCCGCGTCGGCGAGGTGACCTCGACGTCGGCGATCGTCTGGACTCGGCTGACGGCAACGGCCGAGCGGAACCATGAGGGGTATCGAGAACCGAAGAAGCGGACGCCGCGGGTCAATGCCTATGTGCCGTCCACGGTTCCCGTTTCGAGCCGCCAGGGAGAGATCTCAGGCGCGGCCGGCCAGGTTCGCGTGCACTGGGAAGAACACGGCAAGAAGAACTCGCGACATTCTTCTCGCTGGGTCACGGTCACCGCGGCTGAGGACTTTGTGCACCAGTTTCCGATCGTGGGTCTTGTCGCCGGTCGGCGATATTATCTGGAGGTCGAAGCCAGGCCGCAGGCTGGGGACCGGGTGTCGGCTCGGACACGTGGCGAATTCCGAACACCGCAAGTGGCCGGGACCCCCCAGGAGGTCACGTTTACGGTTGTCACCGGACAATCTTATTGGGACCTGGATGATCCGGCCGGATACCACATCTATCCCGCAATGGCTCGATTGCGACCTCATTTTATCGTCCCGACGGGGGACACGGTGTATCTCGACAGCGAGGCCCCGCGGGCCCGCACCACGACGCTGGCCCGCTACCACTGGCACCGGATGTACTCGCTGCCGCGGCACGTGTCGTTTCATCGTAAGGTTCCGGGATACTGGGAGGTGGACGATCACGACAGCTGGGTCGACGACGGCTGGGCCACGAAGCCCTCGCCGTGGATGTTGCCACTGACCTTCAAGCAGGGTTTTGCGATCTACCGGGAACAGGTGCCAATGGGCCGATTGACGTACCGAACGGTCCGCTGGGGGCGTGACCTACAGATCTGGCTGGTCGAAGGTCGCCTGTACCGGTCGCCAAACTCGATGCCAGATGGTCCCGGCAAGACGATCTGGGGAGCCGAGCAATTGGCCTGGCTGAAGCGGACCATCCTGGCGAGCGACGCCAGTTTTCGGGTGTTGATCAGCCCAACACCGATCGTCGGACCGGATCGCAAGAAAGGGAAAAACGACAATCATTCCAACCGGGCGTTTGCCACAGAGGGCAACCACTTCAGGAACTGGACCAGGGAAAACCGACTGCAGAATCTCTTTGTCTGCTGCGGTGACAGGCACTGGCAGTACCTGTCGACTGATCCGGTGACCGGTCTCCGAGAGTTCTCGTGTGGGCCTGCCAGTGACAAGCATGCCGGCGGGTCACCGGGCCGGGATCCCCGGATCCAGTCGTTCCACCGGGTCAAGGGGGGGTTCCTGAGCGTGCATGTCCTGCGTGAACAGGGGCGGCCGGTCATTCGGTTGAGTCATCACGGCGTGCAAGGCCGGGTGTTCAATACGTTTTCCCAGGTGGCCGAGTAGGCTCGCGCGGTCACAGGCGGACTCGCTTGACGAGTTCATTGAACCGCGTGATGCCGTCTGGCAGAGCGTTCGGGTGCGTCTGCTGGTAGTGGAATTCCCGAAGCCGCCGACTCTGTTCCCTGGGTGGCATCCTGATGAACTCGAAGTGCTGTTTGCCCTTCAGCCCGGCGAGAACCTTGGTCAGTTCCTCTTCGGATGGTTGGTCACGGTAGGCGTCCTGCAAGAACTGTTGGGCCATGCTGCGAAGAATGAGCATGCCGGTTTGCTCACTCGTCTGTCTTGCATTCTCGGCAGACTCCAGAAATGTGCGCACTCTCTGATCGGGGATCTGGTTGTGGATTGCACGAGACAGCAACAGCCCAGGCCACCTGACCCCCTGCGGGCGATTGCCGGTGCCCTGTCGTCCGATCGGTCCCGATCGCATGGCGGCCAGGTTGATCGAGAGCTCGAGGACGACAACAGCATGGGAGATCCGCGGAAGCGGCCGCTGTTTGGCCAGCTCCTGTTGCTGGGTTTCAGCGAGGCGTTTTTCAATTTCCCGGATGACCCTGTCGAGGCCGTCACGGCTGAGTGTTGGTCCACGACCCAACCTGGAGCCCCAGTCATTTCTGTTTGACGCCGCTTGGGCCAGCAACCTCTGTTCTTCTTCGTCGAGGAGCTTCTCGATCAGCTGAATTCGGCGGGGCGTATTGGCCACGAGGTCTTGAACCTCGGCCCGTTGCCACGGCCTGAGCGACTTGAGCCACTCATAAAAGTCTGCGGCCACAGCCGCCAGTTCTCTCGAACTGCTGAGCCGGCGATCAAGCCGTTTCATCTCAGCCTTTTCGGCCGGGTCGAGATCCTGGTAGGCAGACCGGTTTTTCCTGAGACGGTTACGACCGTCCTCGGTCAGGTCTTCCAGGTAGGCCCACCGCAGGGGATCGCCGTCCGGGATGTCCTGCTCGAGGATTGAGACCGTCTGGTCGTCTATCCGGACGTTGGAACGGGGAAATCGGCCAGTCTCCGCGAGGGACTCGACGAAGGTCAGGTCGCCGATGGACTGGTACTGATCGAGTCTCTCCAGGACTGGGAGATTGGCCATCAGCTCGGTTGTGGAATCCGGGTTCAGATAATCCGATAGCCAGACTCCTGCGACGCCCGAGGCCGACAGCAGAAGCAGCCAGACGATCGCCAGCAGGCCGCGTTGTCTCCAGGGGGATGGCTCGGGAGGCGCGTCGTCCTTGACGGCCTGGATGGTGGCGAGCGTCTGGGCAGAAAACTCGTCGGCGACCATGGGACGGGGCAAAACGTCGAGCAGGTCCCAGGTTTGCCTGAGTTGCTCGGCGTCGGACCGTGCGTCGGAGTCACTCACCAGCAGGTCATCCAGGTCCTGCATGTCCCGCTCGCTGAGTTCTCCGTCAAGGTAGGCCACCATGTTCCGCTTCCATTCGGGGCCGAACTCGGCGGTTGTCTCTTCGCCCGATGAGCCCTCGTCCAGTGAATTCGTCTCGGCAAATGATGCATCCGGCAACGCGATTTCAAAGTCCGAGTCGTCCAATGGTGCAGCATCCCCCAGGTGTCCCGGATCGACCTTCTCGGGACTGTCATCGTTCCCAGGGGGATGCGGCGGATGAGGGCTTGGAGTCATGGTGCAGGGGGAGAACCGAGCAACGAGAATGTGGGATCTAGCGAGTAACGTATTTTTTGAGGTGCAGCTTGAGCCGCTCACGGGCGCGCGACAGCAAGCTCTTGACAGCCTGGGGGGTCAGGTCCATGGCCAGGCCGATGTCGGCATAGCTCATGCCCTCGAACTTGTGCAACAGCACGGCCATGCGTTGTCGCTCGTTCAGAGATTCGATCGCGTCTCGTACCTGTTCCCGCATTTCACGGGTGACGAACTGTCTCGACGGCAACAGGGCTGACTGATCGGCGAGCAGTTGCTCGGCAGGTCTTGGTCCCAAGGGGCCCGAGTCGTCGGGGGTGATGACGACTTCCTTCCGGCGACTGAGAGTCCGACGTGCGTTGTGTGCGAGGTTGTTGGCGATGCGGAACATCCAGGTCGAGAACTTGGCGGTCGGCCGGTAGGTTTCTCGGGCCCGGTACACCCGCAGGAAGACCTCCTGGGCGAGGTCTTCGGCCGCATCCTGGCCGCCAACGAGGTGCGAGAAAATGTTGATCAGGCGATCGCGGTAAGCCTCGACCAGCTCCCCAAAGGCGGCTTCGTCTCCGTCCTGGACCCGGAGCATCCGTTGCACGTCCGGATCGTGGAGAAACTTGAACTGGTTGCTGCTACTGATCACTGACGAAGTCTTGCCAGGCAGGGGGGATCCATGAGGCCTCTCGGCGACACAACCGGGCGCCCGTTCCAGTATACGCTCACGACGCTGCGGAGGGAGTGACGTTGATGATACGATGAGGAATCCGACCTTGTTGGAAATCGAGACGAAAAGCGATGAGCCTCAGCGATTTGCCACTGAGCTACTGCACGAACGTCCACCCCGGCCGTGATCTCGGCGAAGTCCTCTCGGGACTCGACCGCTTTACCGTTCCGGTCTCCGAGCGCATCGCCAGACCTCTCGCGGCGGGCCTGTGGCTGGCCGCACCGGTGATCGACGAGGTCATGCGGGATGATGACGGGGCGCGACGCCTGGCCGACATGCTGCAGGACCGTGGGCTTTGCTGCTACACGCTGAATGCTTTTCCCTACGGCGACTTTCACGGCGACCGGGTCAAGGAGCAGGTGTACTTGCCCGACTGGGCGGCACCGGCCCGGCTGTCCTACACGCTGGCGTGTGCCGATGTGCTGGCGGCGTTGTTGCCTGAAGGCACAGACGGGAGCATCTCGACCGTCCCGCTGGGCTTCAAGTACCTCTCGCAGGAGGAGGACTTCGGTGCAAAGGCCATTTCGGCGTTGATCGAGTGGGCCGAGGCCAGCGAGAGACGATTCGTGGAGACGGGTCGGCGGATTCGGCTGGCGATTGAGCCTGAGCCGCTGTGCCTGCTGGAGACCACCGACGAGGCGATGGCGTTTTTCGAAGAGTTGTTCGCTGCGGCCTCGCGGCGAGGATTGGAGGCCGTCGCTCGTGAGGCTCTCGGGGTTTGCTACGACGTCTGTCACCAGTCGGTTGAGTACGAAGATGTGGCGGATTCACTCTGCCGCCTCGACCGGGCGGGCATCCGGATCAACAAGGTGCATATCACCTGTGCGATTCGTCTCGAGAATCCGTCTGAGAATCTCGAGGGCCGGAACCTGCTGTCAACGTTTGCCGAGCCACGCTATCTGCACCAGGTGACCGCGCGTTGCCGTGACGGCCGGGTCATGAGATGCGCAGACCTGGAGCCGGGGATGGTCGCGTCTCCCGGGACGGACTGGCTCGAGACGGACTCGTGGCGGATTCACTTCCATGTGCCGGTCGACGCCGATGACCTGGGGCCGCTGGACACGACGCGTGACGATCTGAGGGCAGCGCTCGAGGCGGTTGCCACCCGGCTCGACTACGCGCCACACCTGGAGGTCGAAACCTACACGTGGGACGTGCTGCCGGGAATCGAGCCCCCGAATCTCGTCGAGGGACTGTCACGGGAACTCGACGCCACAGACACGATGCTCGCCAAAGTGTCTCAATCCTGACAATCGTCGTCGGCCCGTTCCGTCTTTACGTTCTCAGTGTTGCAGTCCAACCTGGGCATTCGTCCCAGCGGGGTTCGCAGGAAGCGAAAACGGGCGGGCTGACACGGATGGACGCGATGGCGATGTAACTCATACGGATCTCGGCCAGGACCTTTGCGCAGACCGCTTGTCCCCGTGGAACAATCGATCGCAGACGGTACCCGAGAGGACGCCGTGATCGCTTCCAGGGATGCCAGGGCGATCTCGACAGCCGATCTCAATTGCGACTCCGTCCTGGTCGACCACGACGAGTGACTCAGCGTGGGCGGTGAGTCCCGCTGGCGGGAGTCAGACACGGCGAGAGCGGTTGGGGCTTCGGGTCAATTGGCTGCGCCCGATGCGTTGGGTTAGAATGGAATCTCCTGGCCTTGGCGACGTGCAGCGGGCCCTGAGTGACCTCGTGTGTGGGCGATGGCGATGCGGGAGATCCTCTCGGAATTGAACGGAGCGGTGCGTCGAGGACGCTCGGTGGCTTACACGGCGCTGGTGGAAACTCGCGGCTCCACGCCACAGAAGGCCGGAGCCGTGATGTTGGTTTATGAGGACGGGTCGCAGGCCGGAACGCTCGGGGGAGGATGTGTCGAGGCCGAGGTGAAGCGACGGGCCTTGAGGCTGCTGGACGATGGTGACACCGAGTTGATGACCTTCAATCTCGACAACAACTACGGCTGGGACGACGGGCTGATCTGCGGTGGTCGGATGACGATGCTGGTGGACCCGGTCCGCGAACCCGGAGACCTGGAATACTTCGAGACGTTTGGCGAGATGCTGGAGACAGGATGTGGTTGCACCGAGGCCGTGGTGCTCGATCGCGAAAAATCACATGGCGGAGCGCCGGCAGACCGGTTCCTTCTCGACGCCCACGGCCAGCTGGTGACCTCGCGGGCCACGGAATCGCGGCCTGGTGTGGTTGACGACTCGTTGAGGTCGCTGGCATCTCGCCGGCGGCCCTACGTCGAGGCCGGCGTGTCATTCATGCCGCAACAGTCTCGCTGCCGGCTGCTGATTGTTGGAGCCGGTCATGTCGGCCAGGAGGTCGCCCGGATGGCCTCGAGCGTTGATTTCGATGTGTGGGTGGTCGACGACCGTGCTGAGTACTGTAGCACCGAGCGTTTTCCGGAGGCCCAGCGACTGCTGGTTGGCCCCATTGATCAAGCGCTGTCAGGGCTCGAAATCGACTCGAACACGTTTTGCATCATTGTCACCCGTGGCCACAATCATGATGAAGAGGCGTTGTATCACCTGGCGGAAACCAGTGCCGCCTACGTGGGCATGATTGGCAGCCGACGGAAGATCAAGTTGATCTACGAGGACCTGCTCGGGGAAGGCGTGTCGAGGAACGCGCTCCGACGCGTGTGCGCGCCGCTGGGGTTCGAGATCGGATCGCAGTCGGTACCGGAAATCGCTGTCAGCATCGTGGCCGAGCTGGTGGCCGCCAGGAATCTCGAGGACTGGCCAGCCGGCCAGGGGCGTCCGAGCCTGGTTGATGAACTGAAGTCACCCGCCGGTGAGACGACCGGTGGGGTTGAATGAGAAGGGGACTGGGCCCACAAGAAGACTGGCTCAGGTGGACGGGGTGAGGAGGACCGGATGATGCTCAATCGACGGCAATTTCATGCGGCGGCGATGGCCACGACCACCCTCGCCGGACTCAGGGGATTCAGCGGGCTTTACGCCGCCGAGCAGCCCAGCCGGCGCGCCAGCAAGTTTATCGATGTGCACACGCACATCGGCACAACGTGGAACGGCAACAAGGAGCTGACCCCGAAGGGCCTACTCAACTGGATGGACGATCACGACGTCGAGAAAGCGGTCCTCCTGCCGTTGACGTCGCCGGAGTCGTCGAGCTTTTTGCTGCTGACCGAACCTGCTCTCAAGGCGGCCAAGCAGCATCCCGACCGCTTCATTCCCTTTTGCTCTATCGATCCTCGCACGAGCGTGCGAGGCGGCGTCAAGGGATTCATCAGCATCATCCAGCACTGGGTCGACCAGGGTGCCAGGGGCTTCGGGGAGCACAAAGTGGGACTGAACTTCGACGACCCGTTGATGATGCAGATCTACGCGGCGTGCGAAGAGGTTGGGATTCCGCTGCTGTTTCATATCGACACAATTCGCGGCAAAGACACACCCGGTCTGCCTCGGCTGGAGCACGCCATCAAGACCCATCCGAAGCTCAACTTCATCGGGCATGGCCCCGGCTGGTGGGCCTCGATTTCAGGAGACGTCAAGAGCCTCGGCGGCTATCCCAAGGGTAAGGTGGCTCCTGGAGGTGCGATCGACCGGCTGATGGAGCGGTATCCCAATATCTACGGAGACCTGTCGGCTGGATCCGGGGCCAACTCGATTTCACGGGACCTCGCATTCGGGCGCCAGTTCCTGGTCAGGCGGCAGGATCGCATCATGTTTGGGACAGACTACCTGCAGCCCGGCCAGGAGGTCCCGCAGTTTGATCTGTTTGATCGACTCAAGTTGCCGTCCGACGTCGAGTCGAAGATCTTCCGCAAGAACGCCGAGCGGGTGCTGAAGCTGACATGACCGACAGGTCCGATGAATCTCGTTACGGACTCCTGGTGGTTTCCGGCAACCTGACCCACCAGGAAAACTACTCGAGGGCTCTCGCGTCCGATCCCCGCGTGAAGCTGGTGGGGCTGACGGATGAGCCGGACGTGCCGCAGCGACGCCGGGAGCACAACGAGGCGCTGGCGATGGAACTCGGGATTCCCTACATCGAGCCGTATGAGCAGGCCTTGGAGCGAGACGACGTCGACCTGGTGTGTCTCTGTCCCGAGCCGGAACGGCGAGCGAGAATGACGGTGGCGGCGGCGCGGGCGGGGAAGCACGTTTACGTGGACAAACCGCTTTGCGCGACGGTCGAGGGGGCGCGTGAGGTGGTCCAGGCCGTGGCCGAGGCGGGGGTTCGCAGCCAGATGTTCAGCCTCGTCCGCAGCTCGATCGGGAGACGGTGTCGGGAGGTGGTCGAGAGCGGTCGGCTGGGAGACCTGGTCGGGCTGCACGCCGAATTGCTCTTTGCCAAGGGAGTGTCCGGCACCGCGGATCTCGATCAGCCTCGGCAGGAGCCGGCGACCGCCGAGCGGTTTACGTGGGTCGATTCGAAGCGTGAGCTATTCTGTGTCGGACTCTATCCGCTGGTGCTCTTCGAATGGTTGACCGGGCAGCAGGTGACGTCGGTAGAGGCGGCGACCGCGAACTACTTTTTTGCCGAACACCAGGCCAACGGGGCCGAGGACTTTGCGTCGCTGCTGGTGGGATGGTCGGGCGGACTCGAATCTACGATCACGGCCGGCCGTAGTGGGTGGTCGAGCCACCCCAGTCACGGGATTCACCAGGTGCACCTGGTGGGGACGTGTGGCACGACCATGGTGGATGCGAATCGGCCGAGGCTCGAGATCTTCAGTGACCATACCGGCTGGGTCCAGCCGGAATCGCCTCACCCCGAGGATCCCATGGGGTTCTGGTCGAGTACCCAGGAAACGGGCGGCGTCGCGCCCAAGAATGACTGGTGGCCTCTGGCAGAAGGGGCACGAGACGACGCCAGGTTCTTCCTGGACTGCCTCGATGCAGATGTCGAAAGCGACGTGCCGGTGGCCGTGGGGGCGCGGGCGGTCGAGGCGATTCACGCGGCTTATCAGTCCGCGTCGGGTGCCTAGCCCCGGTGTCGCCTATTCTTCCTCGTCGTGTTCGTCGAGGTCAGATGCGGATCCGATGCCGGCGTCTGGCGACGGAGCGCGGCGGAACACGGCGACGATGTCGTCGACCGGGACCACGTAAAGCAGGTTGTCAGGTTCAAAGTCAACCGGGATCGCGTTCTTGGGGTGGAACAGGATCTTGTCATACTTCGAGATCGGGAAATCATCGTCCCGCTCGACCTGGGCGCTGATCTCGACCACGCGACCGGTGATCGTCGGGATCTCCGCATCGTCGGGCAGGACGATGCCTCCCTTGGTCGTCTGTCGCGACTCGTCCTTGCGAACAAGGACTCTCATCCCCAGCGGTTCAACAAACTCGCTCACTGCGATGTGTCCAGGGTCCAGGGAATGCACAGGGCGACATGCCCATGTGCTGCCATCATTCTAGGAGCAGGCCAGGGGCCGGAAAAGGTCGCGGGTGGGCTCGAGACGCCGGCACGGCGTTGGAGGTCTTGGGCAGAGCGTTTCTCGGAAGCTGTCCAGGTGCGCCTCCCGGACGTCTCCTGGCATCAGGATTCCAGCCGAAACCCTTCCTTGAGCTTGAGGTGGGGCTCGGAGGGGGTGGCTCGCGCCGCGTCGTGTTCGGCAGTGGCCGCCATGCCGGCCTGAATGAGCCATCCCAGTGGACCGGCCAGAAGGGCGGCCAGGAGCACCACGTTGGCAATGAGCGCTGCGCCGATCAGGGCGGCCATCAGCCAGCCGAACCGGCTGATCAGCAGCAGCTCGGCCGGAGCCAGCATCAGCAGACCGAGCCCGACGGCCAGGCTGGTCTGCCACATGGCAGGTCCACACTGAGACAGCGATCGGGCGACCGCCTCGTGGCGCTCGAGCCCGTCTCGCAGCCCAGCCCGGAACCAGGTGATCAGGTGCAGTGTGCCGTCAACGGCGATGCCCAGGGCCACGCTGGCGGTGATCATCGTGCCGATGTCGACCGCCTGGCCGGCCCAGCTGAGCAGGCCGAAGACGATTCCCACGGGCATGAGGTTGGGCAGCATGGTGAGAAAACCGGAGACCGGGTTGCGGAGGAGAATCATCATCACAATGGCGATCACGCCAAACGCCAGGGCGAAGCTCCAGATCAGGCTGTCCAGCACGGCCTGCTGCGTTCTCAGGAATACCGGCACCATGCCGGTCACCACGTGCTTGCTGCCGGGGTGCTTCTTGAGCACCCCCTTGATGATCTCGTCGAGTTCACCCGTCTGGCTGTCGTTGGTCAGGTGGCCGTAGTCGTAGTCGGACATCACGGCAACCTGGGCCGTGATCCGCCACAGCTCGTCTCCGGAACTGTTCAACTTCTCGTCGCCGGCCATCTCAAGATCGGTCGCCTTCTCGGCCACGTGCAGGAAGGACGCTGCACCGGCCTCGGGCTCGGAGCCACCGTCTCCCTTCACCCGCCTCTCGATGATGCTCGACTTTTTCTTGGCCAGGCGCCGCTTGAGCTTCGAGGCGTTCTTGGGGAGTGGCTTCAGAGGCTCCTGGAAATCGGCCAGTGAGACCGTGCCACTGATCTCGGGATGCTCTCGCACCCGCCGCTCGATTTCGCGGACGATCTCCATCCGCTCGAGGAAGTTCAGCCGTTTCTGCTCGTCCCGGCTGAAGCGGATTACGAGTTCGACGGGGACGATGCCCGAGAGGTTGTGCTCAAGGAAGTTGTAGTCCTGGACCACTCGCGAGTGGTCCGGGAAATACCGGATCGCCTTGGTTTCGGTCTTGAAGTACCTCAGCCCCCATGTCCCGGCCACAAAGACGGCGACCGAGGCCAGGGTCACCGGCACCCAGCAGCGTGCCACCAGGAGGCCGAGCCGGGTCCAGCCGTCTCCCCGGATATCCGCTTCCTTCTCGGAGCGAGAGGGCCAGAATTGCAGAAGGGCCGGCAGCCCATAGAGGACCATGGCAAGAGAAATCAGGCAGCCGACGGCCGAGTAGACGCCGAATTGACGCACCGGACGGAGCGTGCTGGTCAAGAGACTCAACAGGCCGATCGCCGTGGTCACGCTGGCAAGCGTGCAAGGGATACGGGCCATCTTGACCGCCTCGACCACGGCCGTGCTCGGGTTCTTCGTGGCCGAGTGTTTCCAGTAATTGGCGACGTGGATGGCTCCTGAAACCGTCAGCACGAACATCAGCGTCGGCATCACCACCAGCACCATGTTCATGTGGCCGCCGGAGAGTGGGACCAGTGAAACGGCCAGCAGAGTGGTGTAGTAGCTGACCACCAGGACCAGCGTCGCGAGACGACCGCTGCGGAGCATGACGAAGGCCAGCACGATTCCGACCAGGCCCGACAGCAGGATGATCGACCGGCGATGCAGCTCCCAGGGTGCAATGCCCTCGGACGCGTTCCATGCCGAGTCCTTGACCATCTCGTCCAGGGCGGAACCGGCCACCGGTCGGCCACCCATGCGGAATTCATCGGCGGCGATCCCCACCTCGACCGCGATCCGGTGCACCTCGCGGAGCGTCTCCGCTGCGTCGGCCATGCCAGCGTCGGTCAGGCTGATCGACAACGCCACCGGCGCCCCCGCGTGGAAAAAGCACCCGTTTTCGGCCACCAGACGGCCCTCGTCGGAACTCGCCGAGGGATCGGATCCCTTTTCGGAGGACTCTGCGGCGTCATCGCCTGGGACGCCGTCGGGTGTCTCTGCGTCCGGACCGGGATTCTCCGCCGGTTGCGAGGAAGTGAGGCCGAGACTTTCAACCAGCGCGATCAGCTTCTCGCAGCTCTCGCTGCCAGCCTGCATGCCCGGAAAACGAATCTGCAAGTCGTGTTGAGGCAGCAGGAACTGTTCGGGATCGAATCCCGGATCATCCTCTGCCGTGTCGTCGGTGGCATGGTCGTTCTCGGTGTCGATGAGCTTGGCAAGCCGCTTCGCATCTTCCTCACCCGGTTCCCAGTCAGAGGCTGAGGGAAGGACCTCGATTTCGAGGTTCAACTGCTGACGGGCCCCGTCACGGATCAGACGCTCGACCTGCTTGATGTCGCGACGGCCCAGATCGGTCAGTCGCACCTTGAGGGCACCTGACCCGACGAGCACACCCTCAAGACGGTCCACGGCTTCGCCGGACGTGACGTCGTATTTCATCATCCGAGCCACGAGATCCTGCGGAGTCGTGACGCTCTTGATCAGCTTTGACCCGCTGCGACGGATTCCGTCGGCGTCGGTCTGCCCCACCAGCTGGTCCTGGAACCACCGCACTCGAGGATCGGCCAGGCTGCTTGAGTCCCAGGAGACCAACACCCGGTCCTCGTGTTGAAAATGCTCCTGGTACCACCGCAGCGTCCGAGCCTGTGGGTCGTCTTCCGGCAGCCAGTTCGCGATGTCATTTTCCAGGTCGATGCGCGACAACGACCAAATGGCCGGCGTTGCCAGAAAGACCAGCAGCAACACGACCCATAGCGCATTGCCGTGCCCGAAGCGATCACGTTTCGCAAAGAAGTTGGTCATGTCAGTACAGAGAGCGGCCACAGGCAGCAGGAAGTTTTGACGGAACTGTCGGTTTGATCGGTATTTCCGAGGTCCCGACTTTGTACCAGGATGGGCTCAGGACCGAGAATCTCGTCCGAAAACCACTCCGAATGCCTCGATCCTAGCAGGAGCAACCTTCGCAGACCCAGACCGCGTTCCCCTTCACGTCTTGCAATGCCCCTCAATCACCACGATGCAAAGAATGGGAGTTTTGGGTGAAGTGGGATAAATGGGAAATCAATCCGGTTGAAAGCCCTGGATCAGTTCACGGTCCCATTCCTCCATGAGCGGCCAGTCCGTGGCACAGGTGCCGAAGTAGGCCATGTGGCAATACCCCTTGAGGCGATCGATCGTGCTTTGCAGCAGATCGTTGTCTTTGCGGAAGGGGGGGCCGTGGCTGGGGAGGAGCCATTCGACGTCGCTATCACGGATCCGCGTCAGTGATTCAATAAAGGAAGGGATATCTGAGCCGTGATGGGCGTCGATGTTCCCGACGCAGCCGTCTCGATAGATGTTGTCTCCGGAGAACAGCAGGTTGTCTTTTCGGAAGGCGAGCTGTCCGACCGTGTGGCCGGGGGTGTGCCAGACTTCAATCTCGGTGTCACCGAAAGTGAGCGAGTCGCCTTCGTTGATCGTTTCATGCAATTGAAACGTGGGCATTTCTATCGAGATGCCCTGGGCGCTGATTTCGGCGTAGGTGGTGACGCGATCGCCTTCAGCGAGCAGTCTCGCGGCATCAGGGTGACCACAGGTCCGGGACCCCGGCAGCAATTCTGCGGCACGTGCCAATCCTTGCACGTGGTCGACATCGGCGTGTGTGGCGACCAGGTAGCGGCACTGTGCGAGTGGAAAGTCCATTTGCCGGATGATCTCGATGATGTCCTCGACGGTGTCCTTGTAGCCGATATCGATCAAGAGCCACTCGGAGCCGTTGTGGACCAAGTAGACGCAGCATCCCAGGCGACGGCGCGCCTGGTAGTTCATTTCGATCACGCCGGGGAACAGTTCAATCCGCTGGACCATGGTCTTGTCACGGGATCCGGTCGATTCGAGTTGGCCAAGAGACGCATTCTAGGTGTGTGTGCGAAGCGAAGACAACCAACGCGTCGGTGGAGCGGTCACCAGTTGGCTCTCTATGATGGAGAACCTGTTTGACGCGAGGGGCCTCAGTGGCCCGATCCAGTCAGTTGAGGCCATCCTGATGAATGCACAAGGTCAGCTGAGTTCCGGCGAGATTGGTCGTGGGCGGGCGTTGTTATGGTTGTTGGGCTGCAACCTGATCGTCTTCGCCAGCAACATTTGCATCATGGTGCTTGAACTGACAGCCTCACGGCTGCTCGCACACCACATCGGCCAGTCGCTGTACACGTGGACCGGGGTGATTGGCGTCGTGCTGGCCGGAATCACGATTGGCAACTACACCGGCGGCATGCTGGCCGACCGGTTTGGGCACCTGAAGCTGCTGGCGATCCTGTTTCCGCTGGCGGCTGTGACAAGCGGACTGGCGTTGTTCCTGGACGACCAGATGGTCGGCGTGACCCGTCCCGAGTCAATGGGCTGGCCGATCTGGGTGCTCTGCATCGTCTCGATCATCTTCCTGCTTCCGGCGGTGGCCCTGGGGACGATTTCGCCCGTGGTGGCCAGCCTGGCACTGTCCCGGAGCCGCAGCACAGGATTCACAGTCGGCAACGTGTATGCATGGGCGGCTTTGGGTTCGATCGTGGGGACTTTTCTGGCGGGCTATTACCTGATCGATCACTTCGGGACCCGTGACATTGTCGGGGGCACGGCGGTGGCATTGTTTGCGATGGGCCTGGTTCCCTGGACCTGCCTGGGGGTTGGCATGCTGATGAGGCGCAGGAGCGGCCGGTCGCCAGGTCCGATGCCCGGTTCCACGTCGCAGATCGACCCCGCCGAGATCAACGACCTGTCATCGAGCCGTGAGGAGTATGGTCGCGACACGTGGTGGTTCCTGGTGGGCTGCAACGCCGCGGTGTTTGCGACGAGCCTGTGCATCATGATGCTCGAACTGTCGGCCACTCGCCTCCTGGCTCACCACATCGGTCAGTCGTTGTACACCTGGACCAGCGTGATCGGCGTCGTGTTGGCCGGGATCACGGTGGGCAACTACATAGGCGGCATCCTGGCCGACCGGTTCGACCACCGCTCGACGCTCGGCTGGCTGCTGTTGCTGGCGAGCGTGGCCTGTTTTGGCGTGTTGTGGTTTGACCAGTCGTCAGTTGACTGGTACCGCACCGATCCCCCGACATTACTGTCTCCGATCATCTGGGCGGCGCAGTGGTTGTTGGAAGGAGGTCCGTCGGAGGAGGCGAGTTGGCCGGTCTGGGTGTTTGTCCAGGTGGCCGCCGTCTACGGACCACCTGCCACCGCGATGGGGACGGTGTCACCGGTCGTGGCTGCCCTGGCCCTGTCACGCAGCCGGCGGACGGGGGTGACGGTCGGCAACGTCTACGCCTGGGGGACGTTGGGATCCATCATTGGTACGTTCCTGGCCGGGTTCTGGCTGATCGACTTTTTTGGCACCCGGGCGCTGGTCACGTTGACCGCCGGAGTGCTCGGCGTCACCGGGGCGTGTGCGGCCGCGCGAGGGTCCTGGCTGAGACCGGCGATCTCATTTGGCTGGCTTCAGTTCCTGGTCATCTTCGGGCTGGCCGCGGCGGTCCGCGGTGAGTCACTCGAGGTGGGAGGCGAGTGGTTGGCACGAACACTGGCCGCCGGTCGTGACGCCGCTGGGAAGCTGGCGCTGGTCGAGGAATGGCGTGACGACGGGCGTGAGGTGGGCAACGGGTTCCACCAGTTGGGCCGGTCACTGGGCCTCAGGCAGGACGAGGCGGGTCGTTACGAAGACGAGAGCAACTACTCATACATCACCGTGGTCGAGACGACCAGCGACGGGTCGATGCAGAAGTACCTGAAGCTCGACAAGCTCGTCCACAGTTACTACGTCCCCGACGACCCGACGCGGTTGGACTACGAGTACGAACTCGTATACGCGGCGGCGACCGAACGGGCACGCGAGAGCTGGAACATCGACGTGACGGTCGAGTTACCCGATTTCCCGGGTCGGGCCGAGGTGGTCAAGGGCCTGCCCG
>MDTE01119188.1_pt1 | contig 24950 bp, 38 predicted proteins | sample 811231 | NCBI WGS metagenome assembly MDTE01 (sample SAMN05326651, study PRJNA326480) | marine metagenome | isolation source: seawater | place: Indian Ocean: Red Sea | collected 2010 | reverse complement strand
TTGCCATCTTTTATCCCTCGTCAAATGTCTGTGATGTTGAGTCTAATGTAATTGATGTGCTATCAAAAGTTGCCGCATCATCCACGACAGTGACACTACCAACTGCACTTGTCGCTGCTAGTCCAGTTACATTTACAGTCTCGTTACCTGTATCTGATATGGTTACTGTAACAGTCCCAACCTCACCTTCAGCAACTAAATTATTTGGTGGCGTTATTCCTGGTATGTCTTGAAATCCAACAGGATTGTAGCCATGTTGGATAGATCGTTGTTCTGTTAACTCGCTCTCTGGACGAGGATCACGTAGTGCTTGTGGATCTGGAAACGCTCTTGGTGGAAACAACTGTGGATGCTTTGGCTCAAATTCATCAGGACCAACTTTTGCGCCAGTCCACTCTGTCCTCATGTCACGAAGACGATAGCGGCGACCTGACCGATCCGATATACCATAAGCATGTTTGCCACTAGCGTACGCCATTACACCCTCAGATAACTCAAGCTAGGCTGCAACTTCAAAGGTGTTCGACCTTGATCCTCGTCTGCTGCACGTTGAAACTCTTCTTCGTAAACTGACTTTAACATCTGTATGCGATCTGGTGCTCGTTTCATCGCCATGTAGTAGGCTAACCCCGCCACCATACAAGGATAAAAACGAAAAGGCATGTCAGTAGTATTAACAAGAGCGTCAGCATCTTCTATCCTTCGTATATAATAGTAACGAACCTGATCCGTAGAATTTTCAGGAGTAGACCACAAATACACCACAGGAGTAATCTGCCTGTCTAAGTAGTATTGACTAGGTCTACCTTGAGTTGATTTATTTGGAAGTGTTGCATAATCGCTACGACTTATTCTTTGTATTTCAAAATCTGTGTTATCTCGTCTTACGACAACATCCAATAAGTCAACGACATCAGCAGCTAATGAATAAGAAGATGTGCCTTGGGTAACAGTAAAGTTTGCTTCTTTTACCGTCCACAAGTTAAGTCCACGGTTAGCCCAATCAGCAAACATCAGGTTCATAGACCTACGTGCTGTCTTAGCATCGTAGCCCGTGCGAACCTCTAGTCCGCATCTTTCGTATGCTTCTTCGACTACCTCTGCTACATCGAGGTTAAAGTCTCTTGATCCTGATGTTGTCATATCATCAACTCATATGTGGTTTCTGATTAGTTTTAATCATAACGCAACCGCCTTTTTTAAAACCTTTAACCACGCCACCTTTTTTCATGTAACCCATTTTTTTAACTGTTTCAGGGCTTTCTTTTTTTAAAGCAGCTAAACCTGGTTGCGTTTCAGGATTAATCTTCTTCATCGTTATCCTCCTGGTTATAAAGATTATCAAATATTCTATTCACATCTAGTGTATAGTCTAAATCACTTTTTGAATAGTGTATATGTTGTGAGGGTCTAAAGTCTGGAGCACCCTCACCCACTGCAAACCAAGCAGGATGTGTAACCCTGACTCGATTATTTGGTAACGCCACTATGTTTCCTGTCCACTCTCCTGCATCCAACAACTGCATCACATGACTTTGTTTGTGTTGTGCCGGATCATCTGCAATCTCACTGTTAGTGTAGTCTACAGTGAACAAATACTTGGCGGGAAACATCTCGCCGTTTATTTTAGCCAACCAAGGACATGGTGTGGCTCGGTCTAATGTATATACTGCATGATGGTGTGAAGAGCAGTCCCAAGGCTGCGCATCATGTGTTGCCATAGGCTCAGGCCACTCTTCGAGCGGGATGTCTGCAACCAGTGCTGTGATAGGCATTCTTGCCCACATTGCACCACCATGAACGGTATCTTCTTCTTCATCTTCTGCTTCACAACCAGTAAAGATAACTTGAAAACTAAGAGACCGATTTGGAATTGTAGTTACAGCAACAACCATAGCATGTAGAAATTCGCCGTGATACTTCTCATGATTGTGAGTGTATTCACGACGAACCCATGCTTTGAAATAAGGGATGTTACTTTGTAGGTAGGGCATTGTAGTTAAAAGATTCCTTTGAATCCTAATCCTGAAACTTGCGCTCCACCAACTTTACCGCCTTTAGCCATACCCTTGGGTTTAACCTTACCACCATATCGCATACCTTTAGGCTTAACCTTACCACCCATTTTCATTCCCTTGGGTTTTACTTTGCCACCCATCTTCATTCCCTTGGGCTTAACCTTACCGCCCATCTTCATTCCCTTGGGCTTAACCTTACCGCCCATCTTCATTCCCTTGGGTTTTACTTTGCCACCATTACGGTAGCCTTTCTTTTTTTTCATAGCCATGTGAGTTCTCCTTTAAAACTGTCTAACGGCACCCTTAGTTCTTTTACGACGATCAGGCATGACCGCCCCGCAACCTTTAGCCACTGCTGTGCCTTTTTTTGACTTACCTCTAAAAGGTCTTTTTGGCTTAGTTGTTTTTATTTCACCCCCATTTTTTAAGTTTTTAACTTCTGCTTTTTTGGTGTTTTTGACGACTGTTTTTCCTTTTGCTCCAGCTTTTTTCTTTTTCTTTGCAGTCGCAGCTCTATCTTTTTTAGAAAGAGAACGTGCCTTAGACCTTGGAAGGCATCTGTCAGGGTTCTTCTTATCTTTTGAAGTACCGCAGGGACCTTTAATCTCACCATCGGTTCCTATCCTTACCCAATCTTGTTTTAACCATTTCTTGAGTTCACCCATCTATTTACCTTTACGTTTGCCGCCCTTCGCTTTTTTAGCATAGTTCGGATCTTTACAATATTTAGATGCAGCAAGGTTTGCATACGCTGATGGATACGTATCAAAGGTTCTTTTTGCCCAAGCTTTACCCTCTGGACATATCTTACTACCTTTAGATTTAGCAGAAACTTTTCCGCCTTTTTTGTAATACGTTAAACCTTTCGGAGTGCGCTTACTCTTTTGAGGCGGCTTCGAAATTTGCTGTCGCATCTGTGCCCTGGACATTGCCATATCGTATCTCCATTTGCGTTTTCATAAAATCAATCTGTGAGGCCATGACTTCTGTTCGTTTATCAACAGCGATCAAAGTCTTTGTAACCCAATCAGCCCAACTGTAACCAACGCCTCCGACACCAATGATGAAAGCTGTTACAAGAGTTACTGTCACTTGTTTATTTAACATCTCCACCTTTTCCTAGCTTGTCTTAAACGTGAGTTTGGATCTTTAGCTGCTTTTGGAAACTTTTTCATCTGACCCGCAGATCGAGCACAAAAAGATTTACGACGTGCTTTTTCTGATTTAGTCAGACCCTTTTTCTTAGTCACCGCAGTTTTTAATTTAGAACCGGGATTTTTACGACGGTATGCTTTCACACCCGCCTCAGTCATTCCCGCCCCTTTCTTTGTGGGGCGGAAATTCTTTTTGTTTCTCTTCGGCATCTTATCGCGTTTACGCTCTGCCATTACACTATCCAAAGAATCCAGTGATTGAATCAATATTGGTGAGCGTCACATGACACTCATCACTAAAAATCATACCATGGTCTGGAATGGTGATTTGGTTATCATCACTTTGATGAAACACCATGGATAATAGCGTTGCTCCACTAGAACCATTTTTGAACACAACCGCAGGAGAACCGCTACCCGCAGTCTTTACATAAAATGCTTTTAACCTAGTTCGACCACCCTGTAGGGTACCAGTCGCAGTGACTGTCTTTGCAGAAATAGAAGCAGCCATAATGCCCTCCTATTAGCTTAAATCACTGGCTTGTTGGTACAGAATTGTAAATCGAATAGATCCTGCGTTTGAAGCACCTGTTGTTTTAACTGTAACACGAAGATCTACATCTCCAATGTCTGACCACCCTAAAGTCGCTCCGGCTTCAGTTGTAGGATATTTTCTACCAACCGCGCCACCACCAGTGGCACATGTAAATCCATTTAGGATGGTGTTATCATTACCACCAGAGGTTCCTAAACTTAAAACTGCGGCTGCGTTTCCAATTGCTGAAACCACATCAATCACACAATCAATAATTTGAGATTTTGCCGGAAGCACTACATTGGTATCGGATTGAGCAATTGCTCCACCAGAAACGTCAATTAAGTGAGTTTGCGCCATAACTACTTGACCTGTGTTTTTCACATTTGTGCCAACTGTTGTGCCAGTAGTTTCTTTGATGGTTCCTGCTTTAATAGGACCAGAAAAAGTTGTTGTACCCATGTCGATCTCCTGTCTTGGGTTTGTCAGTTGCCCCATGCAACTGTCAGGGATGGTGACAGAATAACTTACTTTTAAACAAAAAGAAAGGGGCAACCGAAGTCGCCCCAATCATACTCGGAGGAGATCCTCCTATATCATATATTAGGCTCCAGGGGAACCAAATACACAACGTGGATCACTAAAGCCGAAGCTGTAACGCTCACGAGCTTTGTAGCGCATGTTACCTGTATCGAAGTCTGCCTCCATGCCAGTTGACATTGCAGTTCTTTCGAAATGGATAAATCCACGAGGAGCGTCTGTGAGAATGAAGAACGCATCGGGATCAGTTAGATAGTCATTAACGGCGTAACCGTTTGGTAACATACCCATTGATCTTAGAGCATTTACATCATTATCCGCTGTACCAACACGAAGGTTGGAAACCATCAGACGTTCTGCAATGAACTGTAGTTGACGTGGAATAATTAATTTTAATCCACGTAATGCAACTTTAAGTCCGCGCTCATCGACAAACCCTGCAATGTTGATCAAAGCATCTTCAAGAGATGTTTCGTTCAAATCAGCAGCAGTTGCAGGTTCGTTGGCAAACGTACCACCTGAAGTAAGTGGGTGAGACGCATCACACAACGCAACGCCGTCACCACCTGCAAAAGCACCTGCGGTAAATGCGTTGTTAAGAACTGAAGCAGCCTTAACTTGTTTTGTGTGTGCCATTGAACGAGCCAATGCACGAGTATAACGTGAACCAAGACGATCATAAAGATTGTCTTCGATAGCTTCCTCAGTAATTGAGAATGCCAACGCTATTGTTTCGTGGTTGTAACGAGCAGTAAATGCTTCGTTAGCGTCGTCAAAATTTACTGCGCTACCTTCTGATTTAGTAGGTGCAGCTCCGAAACCAGACAACATAACTTCTTCTTCGAATGCTCGATCAGAAGCTTCTGTTGTATAGATCTCTGCATGTTGGTTTTCGTACCTATCGTACTCCATACCGAACAAAGCGTTGAGACCTGGTTCCAACTCTTTCGCTAGTTGTGCGCGAGATATAGCCATAAGTCAGTCTCCTTATACGCCAGTCGTTGAAACAGTACCGCCTGCAATAGCACCATTTGGTGAATTGAAGGAGTTGTTTAAACGAACGATTAATGGAATACCCGCAGCAGTAAAGTCTGAGTTTTCAGGGTCATCTTGGATACCCATGATACGCAGATTTAAATTTGCGGTGACGGCGATTGTGCCGACAGCCAACTTAGCAGATGAGATACCTGTGGTTGTTGAACCAGAAGCAGCAGTTGCAAAGTTAGCATTAGCAAACACATGTCCTCGCGCAGTAGCTTCACTAGTTAGTGTGCTATCTGAACAAATCACATATGATTGTAATGGGTTGTCATACACAAAGGCTTTGACGGGAAAGTTGGTATCCGCGCCAGAACCGGGCCAGAAGTTAGAAAAAACTTTCTCACCAGTGGTAGACGAAACGTATTCAGTACCGGCAAAAACACCCACAAGACCCACAGTACCACCCGCAGCCGCGCCAACAATGTCAATGAAGCCAGTTGATAGCGGGATTACAGGAGAGCCTTGATAGATCGCGTTTGTGTTTCCGGCTGCTATACGATACTCGGTCGCACCAGTGGTGTTGTAGCCCTGACCGACTACACCAATCGGACGGAGTCCGAATGCAACGTTAGTATTTGCCATAGTAGCAATCCTTTATATTAATCGGAGTCGCGTTCACGGCCTCCGAAGGTTACACGACTTTGCCGATTATTAGAAATCGGCATCGAAGGATGTTGTTCCTTCATCAAGTCCTGATCCACAGCAGTCATTTGTTCGCGGGTTCGGCCCCCGTAATACTCGTTTCTCTCATGCGCTGTCTCTTCAGGTATGCGACACAGCATCAGTCCACCTTGTCCAATCACTCCCTGATATTTGCCATCGTCGATGACAGGAGCTTCATAGTCAGGATACTCATCTGCACGGACGGGTTCCCATCCTTCACGTAGTTTAGCATGGACGTTCATCTTGTCCTCTTCGCCACGCATTGCAATTCGTATCCATCGATGCACAAAACCCGTTGGGGCTTCTGGTGCTTCAAGGTGACTGGGCGGTGCCCATGGTTTTCTGCGAGTTTCTTTTTCTCGTGTTGCGTTATTACGCGGGGTTCTCGTGTCAGCCATTTGTTACTCCTTCACATACTTGGCGTATTCTTCAAGAGGTACGCCCAGTTTTTTCGCAATCGCTACTTGTGAGTGCGATAACTTGACCGACCTGCGCCCTGTCTTTGCTGTACTGCGGGATGCTGAAGCGCCAGCAGCGGCGACCTGTGCTCCACCCGATTTCTTAGCCGCTTGGAATTTGTGTGGAAACTCCTTCCGTATACGACTATCAACCTCAGTATAATACTCATCGCTCTTCGGGTCAAACCCTTCTTCTTCGACAAGTTGTTGATGAATTGCAAATGCCGCAGAAGTCATGACTCGATCTTCACCAAACCAAGTGTTCTTCTCTGCCCATTCTTGTGCCCTTGGATCAGGGGTTGGCTGTGGCGCAGCGGCAGGTTGTTGTTGTTTTTCTGGCTCTTGAACAGGAACTTTAGCTTGTTGTTCCGCACGAGCTTTAGCTGTGTTGTATCTCTGTTGCTCTACAGCAATAGTAGAAATTAATTGTTGAGCCTCTAGCATTTTATCAGAGTCTCCGGCCTCATACGCCTCTTTATAGAGTCGTTTAGCCGCATCAGTTTGAGATTCCAACCTAGTGCCATACTCAGAAAGATACCCAGTATCTAAAGCTTGAACTCGTTCTTTAAGTTTTTTGTTCTCATCTAAAAGTTCTTGAGATACCCTAAGAGCTTCTGCTTTATCCCGTTCTTCCTGACGGTATTTTTCTGTAAGTTTTTTGATGCGATTCTGTACGCCCTTGCTGTATGAATCTAATTCATCCTCTTGTGTTGGTTGTTCTGGTTTATCCTCAGACTGAACCTCTACCTTTTCTTCTTTAGAAGCCTCCACTTTTTCTTCTTTAGGGGCTTCTTCCTTTTCTTCAGGTGTTTCTATTACTATCTCTTCTGCTACTTCAGTTTCAGTTTCTTCTGCCATGTCTACCTCTTACACTTGTTTAATATCATCAGGCTCAAGGATTGTAGCGATGACTTCATCATCATTGATTATACGAACCTCTCCGCCATCAATCTTGAATCGAGAACCAGAGTAACGACCAATGCAAACCCATTGACCTTCCTTGCACCATGGCTCACAATCAGCCCCAAACTTATCTGGGTCTTTATAAGCTAACGGTCCAACCTTCATCACGTATGCTACAGTCGTAGCCACGGATTCACGTTCTCGCACTTCATCAGGAATATATAAGCCACTCGCAGTTTTAGCTTTGCCCTGATACGGCATAACCAAAACCCGCCAACCAGTTGGTTGCGGGAGTCTTTCGAGTAACGGTTTGTCTAAGAGGGACGGGTCTAGCACCCGTTCATTAGCGTCAACATATGCGCTATTCAAAGAGTCAGAGGACTTAGCCTCTTCTTTTTCTTTGTTCATTTTCTGCGCAACGTGGTCAGGAAGATATAAGGTCTTCGACATCGTCTACGTTTTTCTCCAGCAGGGACTTGATTTCTTCTCGCGCAAAAGAGAGTCCCCGTATCTCTCCTACCGTCATCTTGTATTGCTCCCAGTCCTTTACGGCACCGTTTGCAAGGGCTGCGGACAAATCATTTTGCCGCTCCTCTAATTTTTTATACAGATATTTCGATAAGTCAACAACATCCATTACATAAACCAACCATAAATTTTCACCGTCTCTTCTTTACGATGCTTTAAACCATTATATCCACCATTCACTCTTTTTGTGATAGTCTTGATGGTTTCGTCATTGACGCCCTCGTCACAAATCTCCCAAAGTTTGTTCCTGTGAAAAAACCAAATAGCTGATTCCATGGGGTATTTTGTGGCAACCAAGTCAGGATCTTTCATAATCTCTGGTAGATCCATGTCCGCTGCAAACTGAGAATAGTTATTTTTACCAGTGCATTGGAGAAAACCTCTGCCTCGGTATAGCCATCCTTGTCCCTCGTTGCCCATCCTGTCACCGTATACACGGTCAGCAAGAGCTTGTGGATTTCTTGCACAACTCTCAGCATCACTCTCTGTTTTAAAATATTTACCAAATACCGCTAGCACAGATTCTTTGCTGTAGTTTAGGTTCTCCTCTACATATCTGAATGTACCGCTTTCATGCACTAACTGCCCAAGAAAATGCGCCCCACGTTCTGGGTTTAAAGCATAATGGTGACAAATCTTCGTTGCAGTATTGGGACCAAACGCACCATCAGGTGTGGCTCCAATCTTCTCTTGTAAATTCTTTAGTGCTTCACTCATTACTTCTTACCTTTTAAAACTTTTTTAAGCTTCTTAGCTTGATTAGCATGAGTCTTTGAGGCTTTGCTCAAACCTTTTATAATTTTTTTCACCGTAGCTTTTTTTCTTTTATTCATCATTTTATTTTCGCTTTCATAAATAAAACTAAGCCATACACAGTAAGTGCAAAAACAGTAGCAATTCCTACGTCCAATAAATGTTCCCGCATATTATATATGAACTCAATCCCTGCTTGAACATCCCCTTGACTGGACATTGAAGTAATCTCAACGTTTTTTGTGCCAGTAAAGTTTTCAATAGTCTGTTCCATAACTACCTCTTAAAAAACTTCTGTACGCCTCTGACACCAAACGATGCAGAGATTGCTATGCCCAAGCTGTAAAAATACCAGTCAGGTGCTTTGGAAAGCTGTTCAAAGCCGTTATGTACCCACCCTTCTGTGCCTGGGATAAACGCCAAAACAAGTGGAATTGACAGCACAATTACAAACCATTCGTCTTTCCAACTCGATTGAGAACCCTGTGCCATGATGCGTTCCCAGTCAGCAACAGAAGTTTCTTTACTAAGCATAATCTTAGCTTTGGCTTCTGCCTCTGTAAGTTTTAATTTTGCACTGGCAGCTTGTGCCTGTGACTTTGCATCAAGCCAACTTCCCGCTAAGTTAGCTATCGGTCCAATTATAGATTGTAACATTACTGTTCCTCCATCTGTATGCTTGTTTTCTTGCTGTCAGACTTTGCGCTATACGCATTAAATCCCATAAAAGCTGCGACCACACCAGAGGCTGCGATTACATACACACTTGCTATATCTGTGATTAAACTCGCTGCTTTGTCAAATCCAAGCACTGAAGCAAGCAGTATAATAAATGGATAGATCAACATCCCTGCAAGAGCAAATCCTGTAAACCTACGCTCTGCATTGCGCTTTAAGTCTCTGTCGATCATTTCAAGCCTACGATCTTCTAAGGCAAGCTTGTTCCACTCGTTTTTTTCAATAACACCGTTTTTGTTTAAATCAGCCTTATCAAACTCCGTCATTTTTTTGACCTCGCATATGCAATGGCAACTCTTTTATCACGGGTAATTATAACAACAAATCCTCGCTTGTCATATATTATGTATTTGTTACGCCGCTCAACTAAAATCACCTTTCTATTTTTATACAGACAACTTTAGAATTTTGATTAGTTACCAATACTTTAGCTTCTTTTTGTGCTGCTTTACAGGCTTCTTCACTAGAGTAACTGCCCACATGGTAATGGTCAAAAGTTCCACTCACTAATTGTAACCATAATAGCACCCACATCGTTACCAACGTCCCTGCCATTTGCCGATGAAATAGAAAATGCAGAACAGGATGCCACCACTGAGGACAAAAATAATAAACCCAATAGTAAAATTAATGGCCGCATCTATTCGCTCCTGCTTTTTATACAACTCTTGTTTTCTTCTTCGACGCATATCTGCTTCAATTTTCAAGACCTCTTTCCAAGCACTCGGTCCATAGTTCCAAGAGATATGATCTTTGATCTCGGCTCTCATCTGTTCCATTTTCTTTTTGTTTGCAAAGATTTCTAAAGCAGTTTCTTCATCAGACCCCTTGAATGTTTTCTTCCAAAAGGGAGGGTTCTTTTCACGCTCCTCAATATTAGAAAAATCAGAGAAAGCTTTACCCCACTGAGACAAAGTTCCCGTCATATCTTGAAGATCCTTGCCCGTAGAAATAGCAGCTTTAAGCGTTTTATACGCCCCTGTCGCTAGAGCAACACAAGATACGGGATCCATTATCCCCTCCGTTGCGCCGCCTGACGCTGCACGTCAATGCGTTCACGGTTTACTTGATTACGGTTCTGTGCAATTTCTTCTTGGCTTTCAATACGAGCAGCATCTGTTGCTGCACGTTGCTGCATTTTCTGTAACTCAAGCAGCATATCGCCTTGATCTTCTTCAGTCTTACGTTGTAGATCTTTCTCTTTCAACGCCAGTTCTTGCATACGGATCTGAACAAGTGGATCTGCCATCGGATCTTCACCCGTTGGTAGCAACCCAGGTAGAACCTCCGCCATAAGTTTTTCCATCTGCATGGAGATCAACTGCTCCATCTGAGCAGGATCCTGCATATCCTGTTGAACTTTCATGATCTGTTGTTGTGCCGCTACTGGATCAATCGCTCCACCTTGTGCTGCCAACTGAGCCTGATTGATGATCTGTTCAATCTCTGCCATGACCATCTGTCGTGCTTTTTGTGACACATGTTCCATAATGTGTGCATAGAATGTACCCATCACTTGCGGTGATGTCATCACAAGTGGTGCTTTCATAAACGCCATGTGCATACGAATATGTGCATCGTGATCTTGCTCTGGAAATGTATTCAGTATCTCACCCATCAAAGCACGAGCATTCTCAATGGCGGGGTCAAGAGGCTGCGGCTTTGGAGGTGGGGGTAATATCTCGTCGATGTTTTGTACCTCGAGGGCTTGGTACATCCGACGATAAGCCGCGTGTAAATTATGCACTTGTGGATTTGATTGAGCAAGCTGCAACTGAGTTTGTGCCAACGTGACTCGCTGCGCCATTGAGAATATATTTGGATCACTGACAGGTACAACATCAACACGGTCATCGAAGTCCTGTGCCTTGATCAGACGATTACCACCCTGCACATCATAAGGGTATTCAGGTGGTAAGTTATCTCTAAAGATCCTAGCTAATACACGGAACTCCTGACGTTGCGAATAATGCAACCTCTTGTGTATTGCTGACATAACCTTCATGCCGCGCTCTAGCATAGCCACTGTGGTGCCCACAGGAGCCGCTGTGTTGCCGTCTCCAGTCTGTTGGTCTGCTAGTGAAACAAAACGTCTACCGCCCTCTATGAGTGCTCCTAGAAGTTGTGCAAGGGTCCCTGATGGCTCTTTATACGGTAGCGGTATAATCGCATCTCGTATGTTGCCGCCCGGTGCATCTATGTCCCGCCACTCACCCGGTTGTAACGGCTCATCATCGTTGCGAACCCTTACGCCCCTAGCCTTGAATCCTGCCGGGAGATTGGCAAGTGTACCCGCATCGATTAACTGTCGAAGGATACTCGTTGCCGCACGACCAAGACCACCAATCATGTGAATGAGTCCAAAGCCATAGAACCCCAATCCTGGCATGAACTTGTAATGCACAAAGTACTGTGTCTTTTTTGCAAGCCCTGCGCCCTCTTCAAAATTACGGCGAATGGCTAGAACCTGTCCCGATCCCTCATCAATCGTTACAATGTATGGTAACGCAATCCCTGTTGGCTCTCCACTTGGAGACATGTCTTCAAAACCCTCAATATCTAGATCGACATGCATCTCCAGAATAGTAAACACATCATCGGTGTAGCCTTTGGAAGTACCCTGTATTTCATCTATCTTCTGTCGGACTTCGTCTTCACCCTCTTCATACTTGCTTAGTTCTACATCTTTGTAGACCCCCGCAATCTGCATCTTGCGAACATCATTCGCGTCCATGCGAAGAACATGCGTAACCCTAGAAGCAGTCGCCAGATCCGATGCAGCATAAGGTACAACCAGATCCTGCGCCGGAATGAATTTAGATACAGCCCTTTGTTTCGCTTCGTCAAAATATACTTTCTTAAATGTAGAACCAGACAACGGTAAATAGAATAACAACTGATCCATGTCTGGATCAAATTCTTCCATGACCTCCATAATCTGATAGTTCATGAAGTTCTTTACACGACTAGCTTGTTCTTCTCTATCTGCGTTTTGTAATCCTAAGACTTGTGTCTTTACTGGACCACCAGATGGTAATAGTTCTTTGTACGCTTGTGCTTGAAACTGTGTAACACTTTCTGCAATCAGCGGGTGCGTGACCCCAGAAGCCCCTTCAAACGGTTGAGAACGCTCTTCATGCTTGACACCAAGCTGATCCAAACCTTTTGTATAAGTGTCTTCCCACTCAGAGCGAGACTCTAAATCTTCTTCATAAGACCCACGAAGATCCGACGAAATTTCTCCAAGATACCCATCATCTAATAGCTCCGCTAAGTTAGCATCATGTGGAACTTGTTGTTCTTGTTGTGCGCCCATGATGGCTTCTGCCAAAGCTTGCACAACCGCACCCCCTTGTCCATCGGGTATGATCTCTGCCCCACCATCAAAGGTCTCAGGCTGTGGTACAGATACATCAACCGATGTTTGATCCGCTACCATATCTTCGGGTCTAATTCCTGAATCTACGAGTGGTGGTAATGCCATTAGTAATACTCCCGTCTAGGACGATACTCATCGTGTTGCTCGTCTTCACCATGCAGCGATACAAATCCGCCCTGACGAAAACGCATCAGTGCTAAAGTCATACTATCACAAAAGTCATCGTGATCGCCATTAGGAAATGAAACAACTTCTTCAATAACTTCATCCGCAAATTTCTTGTCTATTGGTGCCCATACTACACCCGCTTCAAACAATGGCGCAACCATGTGCATTCGCGTTACCTTATCACGACCTTTCCCTGGCGCAAAGCCTAAAGCAGGAATACCACGTAAACGTAGCTCGTCAATCAACGGTGTACCCGTAGCTTTTGCCTCCACAAGCACCATATCTGGCTCCCAATACTCGTATTCCTCGTAGGCTTTCTCTTTTAATTCAGGAAAATTCCACCGACCACGCTGCGCATCCATCAATACGATGTTGTCTGGCCCACCTTCCTCTGGTTCAAAGATGCCCCACGTTGTAATCGCGCTATAATCAGCGGATTCTTTCTTGGAAAACGCTGTATCATACGACTGAAGTATGTATTTTACGGGCGGGATCTCTTCTTTTTCCCACGGTTGCCACCATTCTCGTTTAACTATGGCAGATTCGGACGTAGTTGGCGTTTGTTGCCACTGTGCGTTCCATTTTCCTACAGGTAACGACGCTTTGATGGATAATAATGCGTCTTTTTCCCAAAATTCAGGCCACAATGGCTTGTCTGACGGCAAAATTGCAGGAAATTCTACAACTTCCCACTGATCTGCCATGACATCACTGCCCTGCGCCGCTATCAAACGGCCTGTCAAGTCTTTTTTACCCCATCGAGTCATAACAATTATGATCGCACCACCCGGTTGAAGCCTCTGTCGAGGTCCAGAGGTGTACCATTCGTATGCATTGTCGAATGCACCCTCGCTCAGAGCGTCCTGTTCCGAGTGAGGGTCGTCAATGACAAACAAGTCCGCACCGCGACCAGTAACCGCCGCTCCAACACCCGCTGCAAAATACTCACCACCCTTGTCGGTTTGCCATTTACCCGCTCCTTTGTTGTCTTCTTTCAGATTAGTGTCAGGAAATATGTCTTTATATTGTGGATCGTCTATAAGATCTCGAACCTTACGTCCAAAACGCACCGCAAGTTCCGTATTGTGAGTTGCTTGAATAATTTTGAGCTTTGGATTCCGTCCCAGAAACCATGCAGGCATCAAAAAACTAGCAAACTCAGACTTAGAGTGACGCGGTGGCATGTTAATAATCAAACGTTTCAACTTACCCTGCGCCACCTGTTCTAGTTTTTCCGCTATAATCCGGTGGTGTTTACCCTCAATGAAGTTCTCATATACGTGATGCGCAAAGGGCATGAAATAATCTTGCGCTTTTTCACGCAGATCTAGTTTTTTCTTAGCCTCTGTAAGGGCTAGTATCTCTTTCAGAGCTTCTTCTGGTAAAGCTTGTAAGTTCATGCGCTACGTGTGATTGGATCTACCCGTTCAGTGTCAGTAACTGTTATTCTACGTTGACCCGGACCACGTTGTCCTCTTGTTGCCAAACCTGTATAGGCACGAGTTCCTGCACCCGCACGCTGTCTAACCGCTGTTCGAGTCTTCTGACAAATCGGACCGTCCGCAGTTTGCACCATCGTATAACCCTCTGGGCATTCAACAATCTCTTCACCCTTGTCATTGGTTTTAGTTACAGGGGGCACGATCATCGGACTATCTACATCAACTTCTACACCAGTGTCAGTGTCCACTACCTCGTCTTCAACCTCTACTTCGACTTCCTCATCTTCATCTGGCTCATCTGGACCTACCTCAACTATAACACTCGGCTCCGGCTCTGGTTCTGGTTCTGGCTCCGGCTCCGGCTCTGGTTCTGTCTGAATCTCTGGCTCTGGTTCTGTCTGAATCTCTGGCTCTGGTTCTGTCTGAATCTCTGGCTCTGGCTCTGGCTCTGGCTGTACTTGGTTATTGTTCATCGTATTTACAATAGCATCTGGACCCAATGCTACGAGGTTAGATGTTTCAGCATTTGCAATGGCGGGATTGGAAAGAGCTTCTTCGCTAACTAAACCTGCATCATACAAAGATTTTATACCAGTCTTGGAAACTACTTTTCCAGAACCTTGAAGTTGTTGTGCTCGTGCGTTTTGCAAGACCTGCATTACACGGTCAAAATTTGGAGGTGTTTGCGCCGCGGCTATTCCAGAAGTTTCATCTGGTTGTGAAACAATCGTCAAGTTACCCGGAGTATTCTGTATATTCTGTATTGCTTGTTCAATTCCAGATGGAGGCATTCTTTCCAAACTAGCCGCACCTGTTATTTCTGTGGCACCCTCTGGCACAATACCCTGAGATACTTTCGCAGCCGCATCCGCCGTAAGCGGGGTTTCTGGACTAAGTTTAACAGTGAATCCAGTTTCAGTGTTCGACATCGTCCTGTTGTCGCCGTCAAAAACAATGTTTTCATCTACAACAAATTCATTACCTGTCATTAAAGCCTCCGCAGCTGTTATGTCTCTTGGAACATCTTGGTCTTGAGTTGCTGTATAAGAGGTGGGAACTGTGGACGAAGCTAACTGACCCGACGTTGGGAATTTACTAGGATCTAACCCCACTGTCGGTGATTGACTAGAATCTGCACCCGCTGTAAGACCTGCAACGCTAACTGGTGCTGCTGAAATTGCGCCAACAAGAGCTTCACTTGCTAGTTCCGTAGGCGTAGCAAATCTCTGTAGATCCGCTTGCCGCTGTAGTGCGATATTTGTAAGACCCGTTTCTAATGGCCCTTCTTCTACACCCTCAAGAACGGGAGCCGCTAACGCCCCTGGAGCGCCTCTCTTTAATAGACTAGGCGTTACCGCTGAGACTGTTCCAGAAAGTAAAGCTAGTGGAACTAAACCTTTTGAAACATCGTTACGCATCTGATTGATAATCTGACTATCTTTTTCAGATTGAGGTAAACTTTGAAGAGTTGGATCGGCTTCTACCGCTTCCGCATAGGATTGATACGCAGGAGTGGTTGCTAATTTTCCACTTGCTAATGCTGCATCAAGTTCTGCGTTACTCGCTCGTTGTCCCTCACCCGCAGCTAATGTGCCTCCTAAAACACCCCCTGCTGCGGGGTTTATAAAACTTAGAGCCACAGTGCTTAATGCTGTAGGAGCAGTAAGAAGTGCCTGATACGCTGCTGCTTCAGGATCAATGCTAGTCTGACCATACGCATACGCATTTGGATCTGCTCCTAATGCTGACGCAAACGCGGGGTCAATCTGACCCTCATCATAACCAAACTTTTTAGGAATGGTCACCGCCGGACGACTGAGTGCATCTTGTACATCTTGTGGCATCGCATCAATGCTTTGACCAAGTTGATTAAATTGTTTACTTGCATAGTCAGTTAGAGCGGTTTCAATCCCAGTTGGGGCGCTAGGAAGTCGCATACTTGCAGGGCCAACCTCTTCTGCTATCCCAGTTTTAAATAACTGTTGCTCTTGAGAAATCCTGTCTAAACCACTTAAATCTCCCAAACCCGCTTGGCGGTACTTTAACATTGGATCCGTCACAAACTGTTGACCAAACCCCGGAAGGTTTAAATCACGCCCCGTTTCCAAACCTGAACTAATAACTTGCTCTGCACCAAGGGACGCTAACCCAGGTAATAGGTTTTCGATCCCTGCCTTAAATACCGTAGCTGCTTTTTCACCTGGGCTATCTACCTCTCCCGCACCAATCAAGTTATCCAAGACAGGTGTATCATCTATAAACCGTGAAAGACTAGGGCTTGGCGTTTTGTCCACAACAGGCTGCGCTGTTCCCTCAAACGCCGCCATCTGCTCCGATGTCGGTAAAATATTCCTCGGATCAAACTCTCCACCAACCTCAACAGGCGCACCCGATGTAGCATACGCCGCTTGAGCCGTCCCTGGCATCGCAAAATCTGGACTAGACGCAAGCTGCGTGGGTCCGGCAACTTGAACATTAGGAGTCGTTGCAACAGTAGATGTAGGTGAGTCTGTGTTCAAGCCTCGCTCATTCTCATACTGACCGACTCTTAAATACTCACTAGGAGTTAACTGCACACCCGAGTTTTTTAAAGAAACAAGAACCTCCAACTCAGGATCTACACCAGCAGCATATGTAAACGTAGGTGCCGCTGAATCTGGACCGCCGCGCCCCGCTTCGCCCTGACTAACCGTATAATCTATCGTAGGAGCAAACTGGTCAAAGAACCCAGGAGCAACTTCCGTAGGCAATCCCGTTGGTTGCGATACCACCTCTTGCGACATGACCTGTTCTTCAGGAGACAAAACTGGCTTTGGTTGGGGTTTAATATCAGGAACTGATGCTTGTTGTTGCTGCGCTCGAATCGCGTCGTTTTGCGCTCCCGTCTTCGTAGGATCATACGTGATCGTAGGAGTGTAACTAATCCCCTGCTCCTCCGCAAAAGACTTAGCAGGGTCAATAAATGGTATGCCCGTGGTCCCCGATGCATTGGTCGTGGCAAACACACTGCCCTCATTCGCAGAAATAGCAGCTATCGCATTCTTTGTGTTCTTGTCCGAAGTGCCCCCCGAAATAACATTAGTGCCTAAATTATTATCTTTACCCGCACCAGTATATACCCGAGTCAACGCATTCGTGTTGTCATTCTGAACCCACTCAAAACCATCCCCCGCATACTGACCCGTCCGAGATACCTGACCAAGAGTCGTGGACTTCTTCTTCTTCTTGTCATCTTTCTTCGGGGTTGACGATCCACCGCCGCTAATAGTCTCTTTCCAACTCTTACCAGTTAATGCTTTCCAAAAACCCATCGTCTGCTCCTGATCCGTGGTTCTGGGATCACTTTACAATAAACCCGAATGAAAATACACCCGTAATTTTTTCTGGGGCCTAGGGAACCTAGTTGTTGAATACTTGTTGCCCAATGGAATTACCCCCGAATGAATTTACAATACTAATATTATAGACACACATGTGTGCTGTGCACGCTGTATATTGGGGGGAGGCCCCTCGCCGCAGTGCAGCATTTGCGCCGCAATGCGGCACAGTAACCCCCAGACATTCGGCAAATTAATTTAATAAAATGTAAAATAATTGTAGATTAGTTGTTGACTTTCTGTTGGATTAGTATAACTTGTTACTTGTAACAAGCGTTACAGTTTAATTAGAAAGGAAACAAAATGGATAGAATAGAAACACTAGGGAAAATCGAGGCCAACAAAGCTGAGATAAAAAGACTACAAGAAGAAAACATAGACCTACAAAAACAAGCTGTACTTAATGGTTGGGCAATGTGGACGTTCTCAAAGAACAGCGACCTTGCCAGAGAACTAGGCATCCTAGGCCATGAGAAAGCCCCAAGTAAAGACTGGTGGTTAGAGCATAGGAAGCAATCGTTCACTAGGTTATGTACAGTTACCGCTGATCCTAACCACGTTGATCACGATGCATTCTGGAGCAAGCCACGTAAATTATTCAAAGCAACTTAACCAACTGGGGGCGAAAGCCCCCAACCACTACGAAAGGAAATACAATGGAAGAATTAACTAAAGGCGAAAAACTAATCAGTAAGATCAATATGGTTTTCGAATTACTGCGAGCCAGGCGAGACGATACCGCAGCTGCTGTACTACAGCAAGTATTCGACGAACTAAAAGAAATTAAATAAAACACTTGTAGCCCAACAACAATTGGGCTACAATCAAACTGTTCAATTAGAAAGGAAGTACAATGGGAAATAGAGCAACAATAGAAGTAAGAGACGCGACAGGCGATAAAGCCCCGTGCTATGTCTACATACACTGGTGCGGGTCTCCCGAGCAAGTGATCGAGGTAGTAAAGAAAGCTGCGCCAGACATGCGCCATAATGATTGCCAGTATGCAATGGCTCGATTGATCGGAACTTATCACGACAAATTAGCAGGTGGTCTCTCACTAGGTGTAACCAAACACAAGGAAGAGTTTGATAACGGACACTACGTGGTCGATATGTCAAAAGGTAAGATCACAAACGACAACGAACTAATCGCCAAAGATATAGAGTTCGGACAGTTCTAATGTTCCACGCTATCCAAACTTTGATTAGTTGGATCCAGGGCAGACCCACGTCTGCCCTCGAGGATCTACTCGCCGGTATCGCGCTGTTCGTTATACTATTCGCCGGAATCTTTTTGCTGTATGGCGCAGCTGTAATGTAACACTAATCCCTTGCCCAGGGTTACAGGGCATTTCCTTTCGATAGCCCTGGGGCCGCAAGGTCGCAGGGCTTTTGAATATAAAAACACAGGGCCGCAGGGTCGCAGAGTCGCAGGAATAAAAATATATTTTACTTGTTGTTTACTTGTGGCCGGTGTATAATCAAACTGTTAACTAATAAGGAAATAAATATGAAATCAGCTATCATTTACAACGGGCCTAGCTTATTGGATGATAAACCAATTGTAGTTATTGCTACCTATTCAAACCGTAACACTAAGACTGGGCACGTAGTCCAGACTTATATATTGCGCTCGGATATAAATCCATTGGAAGCTTCAAAGACTGGCGAAGACTATTCTATTTGTGGCGACTGTCCAATGCGCGGCGAAGTAACAACGGATCCAGAACGCAAGCAAGCCAAGGGTCGCAAGTGTTACGTTAACTTAGGCCAAGGCGTTTTAATTGTTTGGAAAGCATACAAGCGCGGCGTCTATCAAACGGGCGACGCGGCAACAATGGGTCGCGGTCGCTTCGTCCGCGTCGGAACCTATGGGGATCCTGCCGCCGTTCCGTCTCATGTTTGGGATCAATTGCTTTCCGAGTGTGAGACGTGGACGGCGTACACTCATCAAAAACCTTGGCGACCAGATATTGCAATGCAATCAGCGGATAGTCACACCGAAGCAGTTATGCACTGGAAAGCAGGGCGGCGCACGTTCCGAGTTGTCGCGGATCTAGGGCAAGTCGATAAAGCAAACGAGGCTGTTTGTCCTGCATCAAAAGAAATGAACCGACGGGCACAATGCACCGACTGCAAATTGTGCAAGGGATCGAGCCAAGCGAAATCGATTGCCATAGTTGAGCACTAAAAACCGGGCAGCTGCGGCTGCCCTTTTCACTTGTGCCTGGGCACAACCATCAATATACTAGGCCGCAGAGTCGCAGGGCCGCAGGGCCGCAGAGATCCGGCGCTCTAACCTGGGCCGCAGGGCGCAGAACAAAGACGCAGGATCCTTGAACCGAGAACCTCGGGCCGCAGAGACCCCACCCTGTATCAAATTAGCCCCCTGATCACCGTCAAATAAAATTAGATCGCGATCCTTGAGGCTCTTTACCAAGATAAAATTTGACCCACCTCGTACCCAATACGCTGTATTCCAAGCAACTTGATGAGCAGAAATATTTACTGCGTTACTTTTGGCTACTTTTAATTCACACCAGAAAGACAAGCCATCCCAGATGAAATGCACATCAGGAACACCGCCCCCATGTACGTTTTCAATCCGCGTTGCGAAGCACTTCTTCGGTAGGTTCTGTCTTATTGTGCTCCAGAAGTTCGCCTCTTGACCCTTGCTCATTCGGTGTCACATCCTTGTACTCTGCTTCAATCTGAAATGCTTGCGGATATTGTTTTTGTAGTGCCGCAAGTCTTGCTGTAATTTCATCTCTTGATAACTGATCGATGGTATTGATTGTCTCTCGTCTATCGATAGTCAGGCCACCTAAAGCTGATCGTATTTTCTCCGCATTGATAGCAGCAGAAAACTGTCCTGCTTCTTCAGCACCAACAGATAAAGTATACAGTCTTTCAAGTTGACCGATGGTTGTCACACCATACCGTCTTTCTCGTTCTTGTCTGAGTTCTTCGATGTATTCCACAACGTGAGGATAATCTCTACCATTCAAGAGAACAGATGCTTGCTTTGATGCAAGCTCTGGAGCGTAACCTGCAAGTCTGGCACATTCCGCATTAGAGTAGATACCTTCGACAATCTTTTGAGCGAATGTCATTTGTCTGTTAGTCAACTGCCGATCATGTTCGGCCTCAATCTTTTTCTTTATAGACCCCATTTCCAGATCCTGTGTTTTCAACAACCATACTGCAACTAATCAAGGGCATCAAACACATTTCTGAAAATCTACCGTAAACAAAACAGCCTTTTTGTAAACAACCGTAAACACACCGAGCTATATAAATAAGGTTCCGTTTACGCTGTTTACAATTTTTACGCTATTTTCGATTTCAAAAAAAAAAAAAAATAAAATCTCTGGCAATGCGTATATAACGTAAACAACGTATACAAAATTATTTTCTTGACAGTAGTTTTTCTTTCATATAATCTACAACTATTCAACAACTACGAAAGGAAATAACAATGAACTTAGAAATGAAATCAATCAAGCACTTTGCATCTGGCAGTGAAGAAACATATTGCTACACCGCAGTCGTATATCTGGACGGCAAACCATTTGCTCATGTGAGCAACAATGGTCACGGTGGATCTGACAGTGTACACCATCACGAGAAGTCACCATTGATCAAGGTCAAAGGTGCGTGGGGCAAGAAGTTCGATGAGATAGAAGAGTACTTCGCATCACTACCTAAGACTGATGTAGGTGTATACGATTTTAGACCTGAAGGTTTTGATCAGACTTTTGAATATTGGTGTCATGATCAAGTGTCTAATTTCTTGACCAAGAAAGATATGAAAAGACTTATGAATAGATGTGTCGTTGCTCAGATCAAAGAAGATGGGGAACTCAGGGTTTGTCAGTGGAACAAACCGAAGGGTAAACCTGACTGGCTTTTGAAAGAAATGATCAAGAAAGAATACGAAGACGTTACCATCTTGAATGACCTACCCGAGGCGGACGCATTGGACATTTGGAGGACAGTGTAATGCCTAACTGGTGTGATCAAGAAGTTTACATTCACGGTGAGACGAGCATGGTTACTCATCTTTACTGGGAACTAAAAGAGCGCAAGCGTTTTTGTGATGTGGTTCTCCCGATACCTTTAGAGGTTATCGGGCAACCCTTCGACGGCAAAGGCACATCTCCTCAGTACAACTGGCGTTGTGACAATTGGAACACGAAGTGGGATGTCACGAACATTCAGATCATGGAAGAGATTGTGCATGGTGACGACCACTATCCAATGCCGACATCATACTTCAGGTTCAAGTGTTGGACGGCATGGGATGCACCTATTCCTGTGTGGGAGAAACTGCATGAGATGGGCATCGAAGTGCAAGCTGAGTACGAGGTCGAAGGTTGTGATGTCGTTGGTGAGTTCACGTTGGGTGAGCACCATTGTCGTCCACTCACGGATGAAGAGATCGAAGAGCGCATGAAAGAATGGGAGGAAGAAGATGCATAAGGTAGATCCGATGGAGATTATGTTGAGCGATATCTTTAACAAGGTATTCTACAAAGTAAACCCGAATGCAAAACCGTGTGACTATTGCGAAGGTGAAGGGGAGGTGGAGATCGAAGTCTTCATGCCTCAGAACTTTGACCGAGACGTAGGGTACATCGACCACAAGAAAGTGGAGTGCCCAGAGTGCGGTGGCACTGGAGAGATGGAAGGAGAAGAGTAATGGGTCAGTATCATATATTAGTGAACATAGATAAAAAAGAATATGTCAATCCGTGGGATATCGGAGGCATGGGAAAACACTGGGAGCAAATAGGTTACGAAAAAAGCATGGCTGATACCTTGTATGTTCTAAGCATTGCACAAGGCAACGAGAAAAGAGGTGGTGGCGACATTTGCGGTCATGAACTTGTTGGAAGTTGGGCAGGCGATAGGTGTGCAATAGTAGGAGATTACTATACCGATAAGGATGATGATCCTAGATTTAAGAACCTTTTTGATCTTACGGAAAGCCTTGAAAGTTGGACTAATATCTCTGGGCAAATAAACAAGATGTGGGGGGCAGTAAGCTAATGAGTAAGCGAGTTTTAGATTTACCAATGGGGCACACGTACATTGTGCTCCCGAATGGAGCGGCTGCTCAACTCAACTACATGGACGTGAACACGTTGCAAGTTGCGTTGGATCATTTGCAAGAGCATCTGCATGATCTGGATGTGTCACGCGATCCGAAAGAAAAGGAAATGCGTAAGATGGAATTGGACAGCGTGGATTTTCTTATAAAACTGGTGGGAGGCGTGAAGGAATGAGCGCATACTACAACGAGATAGATCCCTATGCTGCGGCATGGTTACGAAATTTAATTAGAGATGGTCACATTGCCGATGGTGTGGTCGATGAAAGGAGTATATCGGATGTCAAACCAGAAGAACTTTTTGAATTTACTCAATGTCACTTCTTCGCAGGGATCGGGGTCTGGAGCCATGCGCTCCGCTCCGCAGGATGGGAAGACGACAGACCCGTCTGGACAGGATCGTGTCCTTGCCAACCTTTCAGCGGTGCAGGCACTAGAAAAGGGATGGCTGACGAGCGGCACCTCTGGCCTCACTGGTTTCACCTCATCGAAGAGTGCCGACCTCCAACGGTCTTTGGAGAGCAGGTTGCAAGCAAAGACGGACTCGGTTGGATCGACCTTGTACAAGCTGACATGGAAAGCTCGAACTACGCCATCGGGGCTTTCGATCTCTGCTCTGCGGGCTTCGGTGCACCGCACATCAGGCAACGTCTCTGGTTCGTGGCCGACACCGACAACCCGAGATCACAAGGGTGGATACCAAGGGGGTCGGATTCGGAACGGCAAGATCAGCACGGACACGTTGGACGTGGCGGCACAACTGACAGGTTGGCCTACGCCGAGAGCGAACAAGGTGCATCCCGAGATCACGGAGGAGAACCAAGAGAAACTGGCGAACCGCAACAAATCCAATCTGGAGGAAGTGGTAGCGGTGCTGTGGGGGTGGGCGACACCGACCACGGCGGATCACAAGGGAGCGGCGAAACCAGAGTCGGTCAAGGCATGGAACAGTCGGGGTCACAATCTCGCGGAGCAATCGCAGATGTCGGGGTGGACAACGCCATCGGCAACGGACGGCACGAGGGGAGGTTCGGGGATCACGGATCGAATGACAGGCAGCAGCCTGACCCAGATGTCGAAGATGGTAGGGCCAAGCAGACTAACGGCGCGTGGTCAGATGTTGACTGGCTCTTGTGCCGAGATGGAAAGTGGAGGCCAGTTGAACCCAACACATTCCCGTTGGCTCATGGGGCTACCGCCCGAGTGGGACGCCTCCGCGCCTACGGCAACGCCATCACCGCGCCAGTCGCGCAAGGGTTAATCGAAAGTTACATGGAGGTTCGATGATGGATGACAAAGAATTAGATCGCTTATGCGAGATAATAGGATCACTTGTGATCGCTCAGTTCGATACTCAAGACGAGTACCGAGAAACAATTAACATGATATTTCATGAATTTAGAAAGGAGGATGAAAATAGTTGTTGACATACAACTTATCAACATGTCACAAACAATATACTTTTAATTAGTAAACAACCATATAAGGAGAAAAAATTATGGCAACTAAAAAAGTACCACAAGAAGCAACACTAGAAATTCAACCATTGAAAAGAGGAAGAATTAAGCTTCGCATGATGGGCACGACCCCATTATATTTCAACAGCATGAGCAGCAAGGCCATGCGTGATCTCTTAATCGGTGGCGGCAAGAAGACAGCCGCGCAACGTAAGGAGATCAAACACAACCCAGAACAGGAGTTCCGAGATTCGGTGTACAAGAAACCGTTTGGAGAAACTCTGTTATGTTTCCCTGCTCCAGGGGTCAAGGGCGCGATGGCGACGGCGGCATTAGAAACGGACGGCATAACCAAGACCAGTGTTCAGCGGTTGATTTTTCTACCACAAACTCACGTTCAGATCTGGGGTACACCGCAACTGAAGATTGACATGGTTCGATCTGCGGACATGAACAAAACTCCAGACATGAGGACTCGTGCGTATCTACCTCGGTGGTGTGCAGAGGTTGACATTGCGTATGTTCAGCCGACGCTCAGTCAGTATTCGATTGTATCGTTGCTGACAAACGCAGGCTCGATCGTTGGAATTGGAGACTTCCGACAGGAGAAAGGTCGTGGTTCGTTTGGTACGTTTGATGTGCTGACAGAAGACAGCATGGGCGACTACCAGAACGAGTGGGATG
>MDTE01167653.1_pt1 | contig 24951 bp, 28 predicted proteins | sample 811231 | NCBI WGS metagenome assembly MDTE01 (sample SAMN05326651, study PRJNA326480) | marine metagenome | isolation source: seawater | place: Indian Ocean: Red Sea | collected 2010 | reverse complement strand
GCAACACTTATGGCAGGCGTTTCATCTATAAACAGTGGTAGTTCAGAAATATTTTTTGATGTTTCTATAAATTGTTCTAATTGTTCTTCAGAAATTTTACCACGCCTAATATCATTTGATTTTATTCTTGATTGTTCTGCAAGTATTCTAGTTGATAATTGCTCAGACGACATCTCAAGAGAGAAGAAAGCAATTGAACCTTTATTACCGTTTTCCTGAATTTTTTTTGCCGCATGAAAAGCTATATTTGTAGCTAAAGCGGTTTTACCCATTGAAGGTCTGCCTGCAATAATAACCAAATCAGATTTGTGAAGACCACCTAATCTATCATCTAAATCTCTTAATCCAGTTGGTACGCCAACTATTCCTTCTTCATTTTTATAAGCACTTGAAGCCATATCAATTGTTTGTTTTACTGCTTCATCGAATTTTATTAATGATGAATTGGACGAACCTTTTTCAGCAAGGTCGTATAGAACTTTTTCTGAATTTTCTATTATCGATTTTCCACTCATATTTAGATCACTAATTTTAGCACTATCAATAATGTTTTCTGAAATTTTTATCAGTTCTCTTCTCACATACATGTCATAAATTATTTTTGAATATTCAATTGACTGTCTTGATGATGTAGCGAATTTAGTAATCTTAATCAAATATTCTGGTACATTTAAATCATCTTTTTCATTTTCAAAATAACTTTTAAGAGTTATTGGGTTTGCTAACATTCCTTTATAAATTAAATTATTTATCGCAGAATATATTCTTTGATGTAATGGATCGTAAAAATTATTTTCTGATATTATAGAGCTTATATCATCAAATATTTCATTTGATGTTAAAACTGAACCTATAACTGCTTGCTCTGCCTCAATGTTGTTAGGTAGTTGATTAATATCGCTTGGTACAAGAGTTAAATTTTTGTTCACAATTAAACATACATTTTTTGTAGAATTAAAAAACAAATTTATATAATTTTAATCCTTGGGGAAAAAAATGTATAAACTACTTTTCTTGGTCTAACGAGTCTACTTTTATTTTAATTTCTGCCTGAACGTCCGAGTGAAGATCTATTTTAACTTTAAAAGTTCCTAAAGATTTGATTTCTTTCAAAGGTTGTATTAACGAAGGTTTAATTTCAATTTTTTCATTTTCATAAATCATCCTAGAAATTTCAGTAGGCTTAATGGATCCATATAGATCTTTATTTTCAGTAACTAATTTTTTAACAGATAGAATTTTATTATTTATCTTTTCCATAATTTGTTTCGCAAGCTTTTTCTTTTCCAAATCTTTCTTGCTAAGCTCTGCTTTAATTTTTTCAACTTGTTTAATATTATCTTTAGATGCATAAAGTGCTTTTTGATTTGCAATTAAATAATTTCTTGCAAAACCTCTTTTGACACTGATTATTTCACCTATTGAACCAATTTTTTTTATGTTTTCTAATAATATTACTTTCATAGTTAAATTAACGCTAAATTTCTTGCCCTTTTAATTGACAATGAAAGTTCTCTTTGTTTTTTTTGTGAAATATTGGTTATTCTAGATGGTAAAATTTTTCCATTTTCTGAAATGTACCTTTTTAACAATTTAATATTTTTATAGTCAACTGTCGGAGCACCTTTAGATGATAAGGGACAGGTTTTTTTAAACTTATATTTATTTGGTTGAAAAATACTTAATTTAGAGAAATTGCTAGATTTATTTCTCTTTGAATTATTTTTTTTATTTTTCATTTAGCTTGTCTTCCTTGAGAAAGTAATTGGTTTTTAAATCAAATTCTTTGACTTTAACTGTTAGGTACCTCAATAAATTTTTGTCCAATTTTTCACTTTTTTCAAGGTCTTTAATCAAAGATCCATCACACTTTATTTTAAAGTGAATATAATTTCCTTTTTTATTTTTTTTAATTAAATAGGAAAGGTTCATTAATCCCCAATCCTGTGTCTGGACTATATCACCTTTATTTTTAATAATAAAATCTGAATATTTTTCTTTAATTTGTTTGATTTGAGATACAGAGGTATCTTGTCTAGCAATAATTGTATGTTCGTAATTACTCATTATAATTATAAATATAAAAAAAATTGATATACTATTATAATAGTTTTAATACAAGAGTTAATATTGTAAAAAATATAAATGTTTTCAGTAGTTTTTCCAGGCCAAGGTTCACAAAAAATAGGAATGGCTAAAGAGTTATTTGACAAATTCGAAATAGTTAAGGAAATATATAAAGAGGCTGATGATTTACTTGAATTACCAATCTCTAAAATTATTTTTGAAGGACCAGAGGATAAGTTAAATTTAACAGAAAATACTCAGCCTGCTATATTTTTAACAAGTTATGCAATTTTTACAGTAGCAAAAAAAGAATTTGGATTTAATTTTGATAAAACACAATTTATTGCTGGGCATTCACTAGGGGAATATTCAGCTTTATGTTGTTATGGTGCCTTAACTTTTGAAGATACTATCAAAATTCTAAAATTAAGAGGTCAATCTATGCAAAATGCAGTTCCCCAAGATGAGGGAAGTATGTTGGCAGTGTTGGGCAGTAATTTGAAAGTAATTGAAGATATTCTTAAAACAAATAATCGCGAGTGTTATATTGCAAATGATAATTCACCTCAGCAGGTAGTTGTCAGTGGTTTAAAAAGAAATATTGATTTATTTTCTCAAGATTTAAATAAATTAAATATTAAAAATTTGAAACTTAACGTAAGTGCCCCTTTTCATTGTAAGTTAATGGAAAAAGCGACAGAAAGCATGAAAGAAAAAATTTTGAATTTAAATTTTAATGATATCAGAGTTCCTATAGTTTCTAATTTTAATGCAAAGTCTTCAATTTCTGGATTAGAAATAAAAAATTTGCTAATATCACAAATTGAAGGAAAAGTAAGATGGTTAGAAAGTGTAGAATTTATGATTAATAAAGGGGTTGAAAATTTTATAGAAATTGGACCTGGAAAAGTGTTATGTGGACTTATAAGAAGAATAAATAAAAATGCAAATTTCAAATCTATTAATAGCGAGGATGATATTAAAAAATTAGTTATATAATGTATAATTTAAAAAATAAAAAAGTTATTATAACTGGCGCAACTGGTGGTATTGGCAATGCTATTGTAAAATGCTTCATTGACCAAGACGCTAAAATTCTTGCTACTGGAACAAATGAAGAAAAATTAAAAAAATTAGAGGAGAAGTATAGCGGCATATTGACTAGTAAGTTTGATATTTCAAAACATGAGGAAATTGAAAATTTTATTGAAAATTCAAACAAGATTTTAGATGGAGGTCCAGATATACTTATTAATAATGCAGGGATAACAAGAGACAATCTGTCATTAAGGATGTCAAACAACGAATGGAATGAAGTAATAAACATAAACTTAACATCAACCTTCATGCTTTGTAAGTTCTCACTAAAAAAGATGATTAAAAAAAAATATGGAAAAATTGTTAACATTACCTCTGTAGTAGGTCATACTGGAAATGTTGGGCAATCAAACTATGCGGCATCTAAATCTGGTATAATAGGATTCTCAAAAAGCCTAGCTTTAGAATATGCAAAAAAAAATATAAATATAAACTGTGTTTCGCCCGGCTTCATTGAAACACAAATGACTGACAAAATTGATCCAAAGTTTAAAGAGTTAATTATTTCAAAAATACCCTCAAATAGACTAGGTTCACCTGAAGATGTTGCAAACGTTACACTGTTTTTATCTTCAGATTTAGCCAGTTATATTACAGGAGAAACGATTCATGTTAATGGGGGTATGTATTTAGGTTGACAAAACTTCTAATTTATTTATTAAGAAAATCAACAAAGGATTCAATATGTCAGAAGATATTTCGGGAAAAGTAAAAAAAATTGTAGCAGATCACTTAGGTATTGACGAAGGTAAAGTTACTGATGAAGCAAGCTTCATTGACGACCTTGGAGCAGACAGTTTAGATACCGTTGAATTAGTGATGGCTTTTGAGGAGGAATTTGGTTCTGAAATTTCAGATAGTGAAGCAGAAAAAATTCTAACAGTTGGTGACGCTATAAAATTTATTGAGAGTAAAAGCAGTTAGTAATAAATGTCCTTAAAAAAAAGGGGAGCGATGGTAATACTTTCATCCCCTTCAGGTGCAGGCAAAACTACTTTAGTAAAATTAATATCAAAAAAGAAAGATTATTACATTTCTGTTTCACACACAACAAGAACCCCTAGATCTAATGAAATTGATGGAATAGATTATTTTTTTGTAAATATAAATCAGTTTCAGCAACTAATAAATAAAAATGAGTTTTTAGAATACGCAAAAGTATTTGAGAACTACTATGGAACCTCAAAAAAAAATATTATTGATAAATTAAATCAAGGAAAGAATGTAATTTTTGATATTGATTGGCAAGGAACAGAACAAATCATTAAACGTAAACTAGAGTATAAATTAATAACAATATTTATTTTGCCTCCAAGTAAAGAAGTTTTATACGAGCGATTATCGAATAGAGATATGAAAGATAAATTAATTGTTGAAGAGAGAATGAAACAATTTGATAAAGATCTATTACATTGGAAAAATTATAATTATGTAGTAATAAATGATGATTTAAATCAATGTTACAATAAAATTACTAATATTTTAGAGACAGAATTAAATAACAAGAAAAGTGATTATAATAAATTTTTAATTGAGCAGCATATTAAAAAACTATTTTAATCCATCTTCAAGTTTTTTAACAATCATAAGAAATTTTTCAACAGATATATTTTGTGGCCTATCTGATAGTTTAATACCAATTTTCTTAGATACATCATCAAAGTTTTTGAAAAGTTTAATAAAATTTTTTTTTACCATTTTTCTTCTTTGATTAAAAAAAATTTTAGTAATATTTTCAAGATTTTTTGGGGAATTGATTTCGATTATTTTTTTTTTTTGGGGTAAACTCTAGCAAAGTACTTTTGATTTTAGGTCTTGGCGAAAAACATTCAGGATTTAAGTCTAGTATTTTTTTTATATGAAATTTCCAGTTAGCTAAAATAGTTATTCGACTGTAGTTTTTTGTATTAACTCTTGCTATTATTCTGTCAGCAACTTCTTTTTGAAACAAAAGTATTAATTTCTTAAATTTTATATTTTTGCTTAAGCACCAATATGCAAGTATTTGAGTAGATATATTGTAAGGCAAATTACCATATACTATAAATTCATCTATATAAAAATTCTCGGAAAGTTTTAAAACATCGCAGTTGATTATTTTTACTTTGCCTTTAAATCTATCTTTTAAAATTTTGACAAGATCAATATCTTTTTCGACTACAGTTATATTTTTTGATTTTGCATTAATAATATATTTTGTAAGATTACCAGTCCCAGGACCAATTTCTAAAATTTTATCGTTTTTATTAATATCTCCAATGTCGACAATCTTTTTTAAAATATTTTCATCAACTAAAAAATTTTGTCCTAAACTCTTTTTAGGCCTAAACTGCATGTTTTTTTAAAAAATTTAATGACTCAATAAGACTAGTAGGATCTGATTTATTTTCACCCAACATTTCGATATTAGGACCATGATCTGGAGAAATTCTTATAAACGGGAGGCCCAAAGTAATATTTATAGCACTAAACCCATATAGAGTTTTCATGGGAGCAAGGACTTGGTCATGATACATGCCAAAAACAACATCAAATTTTTTTGAATTTTTCCTTAAAAAAATTGTATCTGCCGCAAAGGGTCCTTTAACGTTAATTTTGATTTTTTTTAATTGTCTAATTGCTGGAATAATTTCTTTTTTTTCTTTATTTTCTTTACCAAAACTCTCACAATGTGGATTTAATCCAGTAATAGCGATTTTAGGTTTTTTTTTTAGAACATTTACATAGAAAGAATTTATTTTTTTTATATTATTAATAATATCTTTTTTATTGATTTTTTTAGAAACCTTCGAAATTGGAATATGAGTTGTAAGGGGACTAACACTAAGATTCTTGTTATAAATTAGCATTACAGGATTTTTAGCACCTGTTTTTTTTGCTAAAAACTCAGTAATACCATTATGTTTTCCTTTTAAAAAAGACTTCTTTGATATTGGTCCGTTAATTAAACCTAAGCAATTTATCTTTTTTATAATTTCAATAGCTTTATTAAACGATAGTTGAATAAATTTGTCAGACTCGGACGTAATTTTTTTTTTTGAAAAAGAAAATTTATTATAATTTATGTTGACCATATTAATTTTACCTTTTCTAATATTTGTTAAATTTTCATTTAATTCATTCAACTCAAAATCAAAATTAAATTTATCCATATTTTTTCTCAATATGTCTTTTGACGAAATTAAAATAATTGGATTATTTATTTTTTTTATGCTCTTAAGCAATATTTCAATAAAAACACTTTGGGGCTCACCACCTACAATAATAATAGGACTAAAATTCATTTATAACTGCTTTATTAAAAATTCTTTTATAGTGAAGTGTTGAGTACATGGTTAATTGTCTATTTTTTTCAAAATTTACTGCTTTTTTAAATTGCTCCTTTTCATTAATTTCTACTAATTCGTTTTTTTTATCTTTTAATTTTAATAAAATAAAGCCACCAGGAATTGTGATTGGATCTGTAAATTCTCCAACATTAATTTTTTTAATTTGTTCGGAAATTTTATTTGAAAGTTGAGAACTATATACCCAGCCTATTTCACCACCATTTTTTTTACTTTCAGAAACACTGTAAATTTTTGCAGTTTCTTTAAAACCTATTTTATCAATACTTTCTTTAATTGTTTCCAATTTTTTCTTAAAATTTTCGTTTTCATTTATAGTAAATATAATTTCTGATAATAGCATGTTATCAACAGTTTTCTTATCATTAAGATTGCTAATCTTCTCTCTAATTTTATCTTCATCAATTAAAATTGCATTATTAAATTTTTGAACAATATAATCATTCCATGCTATTTCAATCGCTATCTTTTTTTTGACGATATCTAAATTAATATTGTAATCTTTTAAGTATATTTTAAATTCACTTATATTTGATATTCCAATTCCTGAATATAAATCACTAATTACCTTTTTGATAATATTATCGTTTTGTAGAATTTCATATTTTTTTTCAATTTCTATTTGTTTTACTTTTTCATTAATAGCTGAGTCAATCGCATATCTATATATATTTTCATCAGGCAAATTTCTTAAATTGGGATTTAAAGCTAATAAATAGTTCTTTTCATTTTTAATATCAAAATTAGTTATAATTTGATTATTTACTTTCGCTTTAATAAGTATTTCAGATTTTAAGGGTTTGAAATTAATTAATAAAAAAAAAAACAAGAAACTAATTGTGAATTTTTCCATTATTTTCTTTTACTTGGAGAGTTTATTGATGAGAAAGGTAAAATCGAAATGGAAAAAAAGATTTCCTCATTAGGTTTAAGATCTTTGTCTGAATAGTAATCTTTATTGTATTGTATAGCTGCTGTGAGACAATCATTCTTATATTCATAAATTAAGTTATAGTATTCAGTTAAATCTGTTTTTTTATTCCTTCTAGTCCTATATTTTAAAGAGCTAAAATTATTTAAAATTAATTTCATTTCACCTGAATAGTGATTTTCACTTCCTATTTCGTCATCTTCTTGTAAAAATTCAAACGTTGTAACAAATTTATTTATAGTTAAACCTGCTTGAATGAAATTGTAATTTGTTGAACTTAAATCATTATCAATTGAAAAATTATAGTCAAAATTAAATTTTTCATTAGGCTTAAAATTGAACGTGCCCATAATATCTGAGCTTTTGTTATTTATAGTAGAGCTTGTAGGAAGCTTTTTTTCATTTTTGTCTCTAAGAACAGAGGCAAGGCCAGCGGTCAAAATAGTGTTATTTTGCTTATCTTTTACTTTATACTCGCCTCCAAATGTTAACGATTGACCTCCCTCTAAACTGTCATTTAACCCAAGTCTATTCTGAGTAAATACATTTTGAAAATCTATTTTTCTGTTTAGGCTTTTCAAATTTTTATTTTTATTAGGACTGTACATAAAAGTCGTTTTGCCAGATAAGAAATTATCAAATCTTTTACCCTCTTTTTTCATTGGATAAGAAATATCATACAAAAGAGATCCAAAATTTTGTGACCTAAAATCATTTGAATATTCCTCTGAATTATCACTTTCGGTGGTCACATTTTTTAATAATAAATTAAATTTATTGATAAATCCTTTATTTGTAATTTTCGGTGACGAAACATATTTAAGATCACTAATTAAAACTTTTTCAAATATGTTTGTATTATAGTTTTTTTGATATCCGTTTGATATTAAGTTTAAATTATTATTAAAATTTTTTGAAACTTCAAAGCTTGGTAATAAATATTGATACTTATCACTTGATTTTTCTTTTGTTAAATCCTCATAGGACTCTACTTTTGTCTCAAAATTAAAATCTTGATTATTTCCCCTAAAAATTAAAAATGAATTTAATAATGAGTTATTATTTGTAATTCCAGATTTAACTTTATGTGATTTCAAATAATTATCATTTGATGTCGTCTCAACATTAATTTCGATTTCACTGCTTTCAAAATAACCTAAGTCGAATTTTGCCAAAGTATTAGAAAAAAAGTGTGATTTTGTATTTTCTTTATTTTTTTTTATGCCTAAATCTGAAATATGGGAAGATTTTTTGTTCTCTTGTCGAAATTCACTCTGAAATAATCCTTCATTATCATTATAAATTTTGGGCGTAAAGGTAAGATCTTTATTAATCGAAATTACTTTAAAGTATGGAACTGATATGGAGTCTCCCAAAGAACTTGAACTTTCAAATTTAGGTATTAAAAAACCAGATTGTCTTTTCACAGTAGGATCAGGATGAAAAAATTTTGGAAAATAAATTACTGGTTGATCATAAATCTCGAGCCAGGCATTTTTATAATATATAGTTTTTTTCAATTTATCATGTTTAATTTCCTCCGCTTTAAATTGCCATGGGGGGCATTCATCACCATTTTTTTTGCACGTGGTAAAAACGCCTTTTTTTATCAAAGATTTATTATTACCGCTATATAAGTAGTTACCTCTCAGTCTAGGATCATTTTCCTTATTGCCGAAACTGCCTTTAGAAAAATCTATTTTTACTCCATCACCGATTAATTCATTGTTTCTAAAGTTTAATATAGCATTATCAAAATAATATTTGTTATTTAATTGATCAGTCATTTTAACAGAATTTATCTTTAATAATTTTTGATTAAGCAAAAATCTTGATTTATTAGACGAAATTTCATTACCAAAATAATCTTTAAAATTTGAGGAAACATCAACTATAATCTCATCTTTTAATTTATCATATATAATTTTTTCAGTATTAAATATTATTTTTTTATTTAAATTAATTTTTACGTTATCATTAAGAAAAATTTTTTCTTTATTCTTAATATAAATTAACTTATCACTAAAAATTTCAATATTTTTATTTAGATTCTCAATTCTAATGTTTCCATTGGCTTTAATAACTTGTTTTAACTTATCATAATCCATTTCATCAGCATAAATTGTGTCATTCTCATTAAAAATTTTTACATTCTTTTTAGCTATTATTCTTTTATCTTTATCTACAAGCTCAATAGAATTAGCTTGGAAATTAATTTCTTGACCAGTTACTAATGAATTTGTAAAAAAACTTAAAAATATTAGGAAAATTATATTTTTTATCTTATTTTTCATTTATTCTAATAAGGCTTATTGTTGAAATTAACATAATAATAATCAAAGGTATCCATATTGAAATACTAATAGGTATTTGTTCATTTTTACCAAGTTCCTCAAAAAAGAAACTTAAATAGTAAATTATGACAGAAATTAGAATCCCAAAAATAAGATGAAATATCTTTGATTTATTGTGCTTAATTTTAAGCATAATTGTAGCTGCCAATATAGTCATTATGGTTAAATAAAAAGGAAAAGATATCAATTTTTGGATAGCTGAAGTTACATCAGTGGACGAGTAATTAATGCTGTCATATTTTTTTCTCAATTCATTCAATTCAAAAATATTTAAAGATGATAGATTAGAAAAAAGTGAGTTAACATCATTATAATTTAGATTAGTCTTAAAACTATAATCTTTCACATTAATAAGTTTTCCATATAAATTTGAAAGTTGTGCATCTTTTATTAGCCAGTTTTTATTTTCAATTAATATTTCATTTGCAATCAAATTATTTTTAAAATTAAAATTCTTATCAAACTGTATTATATCAACATTGTACAAAATTTTGTTGTTAATTCTATTTGCATTAATTATATTAATATTCTCATCTACTTCATCTTTAATCCAAATTCCATTTTCAGTTATTACCGCAAGATATTTATTATCTTTGGCGTAAGAGTTTTTTAGATTGAGATAAGAGTATTTTAAACTAGAAGAAAAATTATAATAAATAGTTATTATTATTAAACCTATAAAAAAACTTAAAACTGATAAAATCTTAATGATTTGTAAGTTATCGAGCCCAAAATTTTTTAACACTATAATTTCATTTTGATCCATCAATTTTAAAAAAGCAAATTGTGCAGTAATTAAAAACATAAAAGGAAAAATATCAAATAAAATTGACGGTGTATTTAAAAGCGTTAAAAAAATTGGAAGTGTAATTGAAACTTTTAAGTCTTTAAAAAAATTTATCTCCTCAAAAATATTTAAAATAAATGCTAATGATAAAAATACAAAAAAAGTCTTAAGCAATGTTGAAGTGAAAACTTTGCTAAGATATATTTGGTAAGTTTTAAATATCATTTAATTTTAATTTTGATTTTTTATACAGAGATGAATACACTAAAAAAAATAACATAAATGGTGCCGTAAAAATAAAAAAACTTTCAAAAATATTTGCAGAATAGAACTTAGTTGATATTTCCGAAATAGAGATGGTGATCACACCTATAGCAAAAATTTTAAATTTATATCTAGAAAAGTTTGTTGAATTTTTTGACTCAATTAACAAAAGACTTCCTATTAAGGCTAGTAAGGGAATATAAAAAGGCTTAAAAATTCTTGAGAATAATTCTTGAGAAATTTTATTTTTTAGAGCCAAAGTATTTTGACACAAAAAATCAAAACTATTTTGAGCCTTTGTTGGCCTTACCGTACCCAGAAACAAACAGTCGTAAAGACTTCTAGTTTTAACTTCTTGAATTTTAGGAGTTTTAGTAGTCTTTGAAGTATATTTAGATAAGTTAATTTTTGTTTCCTTAAAATCGAAAGAATTTGTTTTCCCCTGATTTATATTTAATATTTTGCCCTCTTTTAATATTAAAAAGTTATTATTATTATCCTCAGTAAAGTATCCTTTCTTTGCATAAATAATTTTTGATTTTGATACTGAGAATGAATCTTTAATGATAATATTCTCTAAAGTATTTTCATATTTTTTATTAGTGTATATTGTCAACCTTTCTACTGTATCAATAAATTTTTTTGGTTTTACAAGTAATGGAAGATAATCAATATTAGATGCTCTAATAAATGATCTAGCTTTATCTTGAGACATTGGAACTATGTATAAACTGAAAAAAAAATTTAATATTAAAAAAAAAAATGAGTAAGCAACAATTACATTAATAAAAGTTAATTTTTTTATACCATTAGTCCAAAAAATTAATGTTTGATTTTGCTCTTCATATTTTATCAAAGTAAAAAAAATTGAGAAAAAAAACATAAAAGGCAGCAATTTACTAAAAATTTTAGGTAAACTATAAATTGTATACAAAAAATAAATTTTAAAACTATGCCCATCCTCAGTTACGAATTCCAGGTAATTTACTGCTTGGATAACCCAAACAATTAATGTCACAGCACAGCTTGATAATATAAAAAACTCTGTAGTTTCACGTAAAAAATTTTTAAAAATTATTTTTTTCATTGAAATTTATTAGAATAATCATATACACGTTTTGTTAGAAAATTGAATAAAAATATGACAATTAAAGAAAAATATATAAAATCCTCAAAATTAAACAATCTTGTAGGATCAATAGTTTTTTTTTCAAACAAGAACTCAGAAATAAAAAACATAAATAGTTTATTGAGTCCATCACAAAATATTTTGTTTAAAAAAAATTTAAAAAATAACTCCAAAAAAAAGGAAATTTTTTCATTCGATATCAGCCATAATCAAAAAATAATTATTTACTCTTTAAAAAATGACAAAAATTTCTATGAAAAAAGTGGTGCTAAACTTTATGAATTTTTTAAAAATGAAAATTTGACCAAGGTACATATATTTGGTGATACAATTGATGTACCTGATAATATTAAATGCTTGCACCAGCTAGTCCATGGCATGAGATTAAAATCATACTCTTTTAATAAATATCTAACTAAAAAAAATTCCTATATAATAGATTTAAATATTTTATCTAAAAAAAAAATAGATTTAAAATTAGTAAAAAAATTCAGGGCGATTGAAAATGGAGTAAATTTTACGAAGGATCTTGTATCTGAGCCTGGTAACATCTTACATCCTGATGAATATGCAAAACGTTTAACTAAGTTAAAAAAAATTGGTTTAAAAGTTAATTTATACAATACTAGCAAACTTAAAAAAATGAAATGCAATGCTTTGCTTGGAGTAGGGCAAGGAAGCTCAAGGGGATCCTATATTGTAACAATGGAGTGGAAAGGGAATAAAAAACAAAAAAAACCTTTAGCATTTGTTGGCAAAGGTGTTTGCTTTGATACAGGTGGTATATCCTTAAAACCAGCTAGATTTATGGAAGATATGACTTACGATATGGCAGGTTCAGCCGTGGTTGTTGGTCTTATGAAAAGTTTAGCTTTAAGAAAAGCAAGAGTAAACGCTGTAGGTGTTGTAGGTCTAGTAGAAAACATGGTTAGTGGTAATGCTCAAAGGCCTGGTGATATTGTAAAATCATATAGTGGAAAAACTATAGAAGTTTTAAACACTGACGCAGAGGGAAGACTAGTTTTGGCAGATGCAATTACTTTTACTGAAAAAAAATTTAAACCAAATTTTATAATTGATTTAGCAACCCTAACTGGTGCCATTGTAGTCGCTTTGGGATCAGAATATGCTGGTCTATTTTCCAACGATGATAAATTGTCAAAACAACTTTATAACGCAGGAGAAAAAGTAGATGAAAAAGTATGGAGGCTACCTCTTCATGAAAATTACGATAAATTAATGAATTCTAAAAACGCAGATATGCAAAATATTAATTATGTAGGGGGTGCAGGCTCCACAACAGCTGCTCAATTTTTGCAAAGATTTATAATCAATAAAACTCCTTGGGCTCATTTAGATATCGCTGGTATGGCTTTTTCAAAATATGCGGGTTCTTTAAATTCGAGCGGTGCAACAGGTTATGGAGTAAGACTTTTAGATAAATTTGTTGAAGATAATTACGAGTAAATGGAAGAGACATTATCAATAATAAAACCAGACGCTATGGAAAGAAATCTAGAGGATGAGATTAAAAAAATATTTATTAAAAATAATTTTCAAATCGTTAAAGAAAAAAAGGTACAACTAGAAAAAAAAGATGCTGAACAATTTTACAAGATTCACGAAACAAAACCATTTTATAACGATTTATGCAACTATCTATCTTCTGGCCCAGTTTTGGTTATGGTTCTTAAAAAAGATAATGCAATAGCAGATAACAGAAAGATTATGGGATCTACAAATCCAAAAGAGGCTGACTTAGGCACAATAAGAAGGGAATATGGTATTTCAATAGATAAAAATTCCGTTCATGGTTCAGATAGTGTGGAAAATGCTAAAAAAGAAATAAATTTTTTTTTTAAAGACTAGTTAAGATTTTGTTTATAGCAAGAGGATATATTTTGTGCTCTATCTTTAAAACCTTCCTCTCAATAGTTTTTTCCGTATCTTTGGGATTAATTTTAACTTTTCTTTGTAAAATGATTTTACCTGAATCCAAATATCTATTTACGTAATGAACTGTGCAACCAGTAAATTTTTCTTTGTTTATAATTACTCTTTTATGAGTATTAAGACCTTTATATTTGGGAAGTAACGACGGGTGAATATTAATAATCTTTCCATTATATGATTTAATAAAATATCTAGGTAAAATTTTCATAAATCCTGCTAAACATACTAATTTGATATCATTACTTTTTAAATCTTTTAAGACAAAATTTCCGAGCTTTTTTGATTTAGTAAAGTTCATGAAATAATTTTTAATTCCATTTTTTTTAGCGATAGATAATCCTTTTGCCCTTTGTTTATTAGAAATGACAATCTTGACTTTATATTTTGTTTTATTTTTTAAAGAATAATTTATAATTGATTTAAGATTTGAACCTCTTCCAGAAATAAATATTGCAATATTATATTTTAATATCTTACCATTTAATTTTTTCATTAAACAAGATTTTATTTTTTTTATTTTTAATAAATTGACCGATCACATATGGTTTGTATTCACGATTAAAATATTTTTCAACTTTTTTGATATTTCTTTTTTTAGTTACAAAACAAAAACCGACTCCAAGGTTAAAAGTTTTAAGCATTTCAATATCACTAACTCCTTTTTTTTTAATCCATTTAAATATTGGTTTGATTTTTAACTTATCCAAGTCAATATTAGCACAAATATCCCTTGGAATAATCCTTGTTAAATTACCAGGCAAGCCACCTCCAGTTATATGCGCACACCCGTGAATAAGATTTGCTTTAATTAGATTTAGAATTTCTTTTACGTAAATTTTTGTTGGTTTAAGCAATTCCTTTTTTAAAAAAGAATTTTTATTTATGTTTATATTTTTTTTTAACAATATATCTCTTACCAATGAATAACCATTCGAATGAAGACCGTTTGAGGGAATTGCCATAATAATATCGTTTTCTTTTATGTGATTTTTTTTTAATAATTTTTTTGACTCAACAACTCCTAAAGAAAAACCCGCTAAATCAAATTTACCTTTAGAATAAGTTCCTGGCATTTCTGCAGTTTCTCCTCCAACTAAACTGCATTCACTAATGTCACAACCTTTTTGAATACCTTTGATAATATTTTTTAATTTTGTTAAATTAACTTTATCAACAGATATATAATCTAAAAATATAAGTGGTTTTGCTCCTTGAACTAAAATATCATTTACACACATAGCAACCAAGTCTATTCCGATAGTATCAAATTTTTTTAATTTGTTAGCTATCTCTATTTTTGTACCAACTCCATCAGTACTCGAGACTAGTAGAGGTTTTTTTAAACCCTTAGGCATTGCTGTAATAGAAGCAAAACTTCCAATATTATTGTTATTATAAGCGTTTCTTTTTTTGTTATTTAAATTAGCAATATATTTTACAAAATTATCAGCTGCATTTATATTTACTCCACTATTTTGATATGTAAATTTATATTTTTTCATATTTTAAAAAATGTATACTAAAATAAAATTTTTCAAATTTTTATCTTTTGTAATTATTTGTTTATCCACTTTAATATTTTCTTCAATACTAATAACGAGTGCAGAAAGTAAAATTTTTAAAATAGCCGATATTGAAATATCTGAACCATTTAATAATAATTTTAATAAAGAGAAAGTAATTAACAAAGCTTTTGTTGTTGCATTTGAAGAATTAAACTCAAGCATTATTACAACTAAAGACAAGCCCAAGATTAAATCTACTAAACTTAGAGATATTAAATATCTAATAGAGTCATTCGAAATAAAAAATGAGAGCTTTTTAGATAAAAAATATATAGCAAAATTTAATGTGAATTTTAATAAGAAAAGAACACTTAATTTTTTTGAAAAAAAAAATATATTTCCATCTTTAAGAAAAAACAAAAATTTTCTTACAATATTAATTTTTATAGATAATGACAAGAATCAAATTTTTTTATATGAAAAAAATCCCTTTTTTAAAAATTGGAATAAAAATAGTGAGAAATATTTCTTAATAAATTATATCTTAATAGAGGAAGATATAGAAGATTTAAAAATAATTAACGAGAATAAAGATAATATAGAAAATTATCAGTTTAATGAAATTATAAAAAAATATGGATTAAACGATTATATAATATCTATTATTTTTAAAAATAAAAATGAATTAAAAATTTTATCAAAATTTTTTTTCGACAATGAATTAAAAATTATAAATAATACATATAAAAATATAGACTTGAATGATCAAAATAAATTAGATGATTTAATATTCAAAACTAAAATAAATTTAGAAGATTTGTGGAAAGGTAAAAATTTAATTAATACCTCCTTGAAACTACCAATAAACTTACAATTAGATCCTAAAGATACTCTAAAAATTATTAATTTAGAAAAAGAAATGGATAAAATAGATTTAATATATAATTACTATGTAACAAATATTTCTAGCAAAACACTAAATTACAAAATAATTTTTAATGGCAGTCCTGATCAATTTTTAAAAATTATGAGTGAAAAAAATTTTACAATAGATATCAAGAATGAAATATGGAAAATAAAATAAAAGATCTAAGACAACAATTATTTAATTTTGAACATAGTAAAAATTTTAGTAAAAACGATTTTTTTGTGAGTGAAAGTAATTTTTATGCGTATAATTTACTTCTAAGTTGGCCGAAGTGGGAAAAAAAAATAATAAATATTTTTGGCGAGCGATATTCAGGTAAAACTCACCTAATTGAAATATTTTTAGAAAAAAATGAAGGTCTGATAATAGAATTAAAAAATTTAAAAAATTATGATTTAGAAAAATTGAGATTTAATGAAAATATCATTATAGATAATATTAAAGAAGGTTTTGATGAGAGTTTATTCTATTCATTAATAGATACTATTGAAAAATATAATAAATTTTTAATATTAACATCTGATAAATCATTAAGTGATCTTAATCTAAAATTAGATGATTTAAAATCAAGATTAAAAAATTGTTTGTTTGCAGAAATCCAAAAACCTGATGACACTTTAATAAAAGCTCTTATAACAAAAAATCTGACAGATTATCAAATTAGTTTAGATTTTAAATTGGTAGACTTCATTTCAAAAAGAATAACAAGATCATACTCAGAAATTAGAGAATTTGTATGTACAATTGACGAAATTAGTTTAAAAAAAAAAAAACCGATTAATTTAAAAATAATAAAAGAAATTTTAGAGGAATAATTTGACATATAGAACACATACTTGCGGTGAATTAAAAACAAAAAATAATGGAGAAAATGTTTTGTTAGCCGGATGGATAAATAAAAAAAGAGATCATGGAAATCTTCTGTTTTTAGATTTGAGAGATAATTATGGAATTACGCAATGCGTAATTGATAAAAAAAACAATTTATTCAAAAAAATTGAGAAAATAGCACTTGAGACAGTTGTTCAATTTAAAGGACAAGTAGTTAAAAGAGAAAAAAATACAATTAATAAGGAGTTAAATTCAGGTGAAATTGAAATTCAAATTTCAGATTTTAAAATTTTAGGCTCCACAAAAGAATTGCCTCTTCCAGTATTTTCAGACCAGGAATATTCTGAAGAGATAAGGTTAAAATACAGATTTTTAGATCTAAGAAGAAGTAAAATTCATAAAAATATAAATCTGAGATCAAAAGTCATTTCTTTCATAAGAAAAGAAATGGAACAATTTGGATTTTTGGAATATCAAACTCCGATATTAACCTCATCTAGCCCTGAAGGTGCTAGGGATTTTTTGGTTCCAAGTAGGCTTAATGCTGGAAAGTTTTATGCACTGCCTCAAGCTCCACAACAATTTAAACAACTTATAATGATTTCTGGATTTGATAAATACTTTCAAATAGCGCCATGTTTTCGAGACGAAGATGCTAGAGCTGATAGAAGCCCGGGTGAGTTCTATCAGTTAGATATTGAAATGTCATTTGTTAATCAAAAAGATATATTTAATATTGTAGAAAAATTATTGAACACTGTTTTCAACAAATTCTCGAATAAAAAAATTAAAAATGAAAAATTTCCTCAAATAACATATTTTGATGCAATGATAAAATATGGAACAGATAAACCTGATTTAAGAAATCCACTCGAGATATGCGATTTGACTGAAATTTTTAATAGGAAAGATGTAAAGTTTGAAATGTTCAAGAAATTAGTTAAAGACGGATCAATTGTTAGAGCAATTGTAACGAAAAAAACAAAAAACAAACCTCGAAGTTTTTTCGACAATTTAGATAAATGGGCTAAAGATGAGAATTATGGAGGACTTGCGTATTTTACTTTTGAAAATGAAAATGATAAAATTTCTGCCAAAGGTCCTATTGGCAAATTTTTTTCCTCAGAAGCTTGTAAAGAGATTATGAAAATCAGCGATGCTCAAGTTGGGGATAGTATTTTTTTAGCATGTGGAAAAAAAAAAATTGTAGAGAATTTGTTATCCTTAGCTAGAGATAAAATTGCTAAAGAATTAGACTTAATAGATGAAAATATATTCGCTTTTTGTTGGATCGTTGACTACCCAATGTATGAGGTTGATGAAAAAACAGGAAAAATCAAATTCAGTCATAACCCGTTTTCAATGCCGCAGGGTGACCTAGATAAACTAAATTTAAAAAAACCATTAGAAATTAAAGCATACCAATATGATATAGTTTGTAATGGAATTGAATTATCCTCTGGAGCAATTAGAAATCACATACCTGATTTAATGTATAAGCTATTTGAGGTAGCTGGCTATGACAAAAAAAAAGTTGATGAAAAATTTAGCGGAATGATCAATGCATTAAGTTATGGTGCGCCCCCTCATGGTGGAATAGCACCTGGTATTGATAGGATCGTAATGCTACTAGCTGAAGAAAAAAATATAAGAGAAGTTACTATGTTTCCATTAAACCAAAATGCTCAAGATTTGATGATGAATGCACCTTCAAATGTTGAAGATGTTCAATTAAAAGAATTAAATATTAGCGTGATAAAAAAAAAATAATTATTTTTTACCTTTAAGATTTATTCTTATATCAGAAAGATCTACTAATTTTCTTTTATAATCATTTCTTACAAAACCTTTGCTAGTCATATCTTTAACAATTTTAATAAGCTGATTATTTTCCTCTAATGAATTAGCATCATTTTCATTCATGTTTTCTTGTTTTCCAATAGATGGAGTATGCGCTAAATCCTCTCTATTTAAATATGATATAGCCAATTCTCTAAATATGTAGTCTAGAATTGATGATGCTGACATTATTCTATCGTTTCCATAAACTTTACCAGAAGGTTCAAATTTTGTGTCTACATAAGCATTTACAAATTCATCGAGAGGAACTCCATATTGCAATCCTAAGGATATGGCTATAGCAAAATTATTCATAAGAGCTTTTACTAATTCACCCTCTTTACTTGTGTCTATAAATATTTCACCTATCTTGCCATCTCTATATTCTCCGGTGTGCAAATAAACTTTGTGGTCACCAATTGTCGCTTTTTGAATGTAGCCTTTACGCCTATCAGGCATGCCGAATCTTTTATTTACAGCCTCATCTACATTTTTTATAAAATTTGAATTTCTACTTAAATTTTTATTTTCAAGATTAGAGCCACTGTTATCGATTTTTACTTCTGAAACATTTGACTGGTTTTTGTTTGATGTGTTTTTTTCGAGACTTTTTGTTTTTCTTGTATCGATCTTTACGTCAATTATTTCAAATTCTCCATCATCTCTTTTTTCTAAGTTATTTAATTCTTTTTGGTCAATTTTGTCCAAAAAGTGCTTAACTTTAAAAGTACATGTATAAAATGTTTCGACTAAGTATTTTGACATATATTTAAATAAAATTTGAATCTTAAAAATATGTATATACAAATTTCATTTTTAGTCTAATCTAATTTTTTCAATTTAAAATTGAAAATAATATAGAAATAAATGTTGACATTCATAAAACAAATTTTCACTTGGTGGAATCACCAAACTTTAGGAACAAGAATTTATACTTTAATTTTTGGGAAGTTAAAAGGTAAGGATTATTTTGGAAATAAATATTATCAAAATAAATCAGGTAAGAGATGGGTAGTTTATAATGGAGAAGTAGATGCTACAAAAATACCAAATGAGTGGTTTTCATGGATGCACTACCTAAATAATAAAATTGAACATGATCAAGAATTAAAAAAGTTTAGCTGGCAAAAGCAGAGTGTACCAAACCAAACTGGCACAATAAAAGCATATCACCCAAATAAAGACAGCAAAAATGATTATAAAAAATATAAATCTTGGAAAGAGTAATTTTTATTTAATTGTCATTTTAATAATCCAATTTGTCGCGATTTTATCCTACGCCAATGATAATATCTATTATGGTAAAACTGTTGACATTAAAATTTTAGATAAATTAAGTTCGAAAAATAAATTAATAAAAATTAAAATTGGTGAAAACTACATTTTTAAGAATTTATCTCTTAAAGTGTTAAAATGTAAAAATTCAAAATTTGATGATAATCCAGAAATTACCTCATATTTGCAGGTCAAAGATTTAAATAATAAAAATAATAATGAGGTTTTTGTATTTAACGGATGGACTTTTTCGTCTAGTCCCTCGATACAAGTTTTTGATCATCCCGTATATGATTTATGGATTTTAAAATGCTATTAAATTAATTTGTCCTTATCAAGCCAAGTCACATTAAAATCTGAATTCAAAAATTTTTTATGCCTTAATAATTTTTTGTGTAAATCGATTGTTGTTGTTATTCCTTCGATTACAAATTCGTCTAAAGATCTGAGAGTTCTTTGTATTGCTTCAGTCCTGTTCCTTCCATGACATATTAATTTACAAATCATACTATCATAATATGGAGTTACGTTATATCCTTGGTAAATTGATCCATCCACTCTAGTTCTGAATCCTGATGGTTGATGGCACATTCCGATCAAACCAGGTGAGGGCTGGAAACCCATACTTGGATTCTCGGCGTTTATTCTACACTCAATTGCATGTCCTCTTGGATTAACATCTGATTGATTTAGAGCAGTGTCACCAGAATAAGCTATCCATATTTGTTCTTTAACAATATCGATGCCTGTTACCATTTCTGATACAGGATGTTCAACTTGCACCCTTGTGTTCATTTCTAAAAAATAAAATTTTCCATCCTCATAAATATACTCTACTGTTCCCGCACCTTCATATCCAATTTGTGATACCATATTTATTGTTTTATTAAATAAATCATTTCTTAGATCATTATTTAATACTGGACTTGGTGTTTCCTCGATAAGTTTCTGGTGTCTTCTTTGAACAGAGCAATCTCTTTCATGCAGATGGACTGTTCTATTTTTACCTGACAAAACTTGAACTTCTATATGCCTGGGATTTTCAAAAAATTTTTCTATGTATACCTCGTCATTAGCAAAAAACTTTTTGGCTTCAGATTTTGCAGTTAAAAACAAGTTATCAAATTCATCTTCAGATCTTACAACTTTCATTCCCTTTCCTCCACCTCCTCCAGCAGCTTTTATTAAAATAGGATATCCAATTTTTTTTGCGATTTTTTTACCTATATCTAAATTTGCTACTCCTCCTTCAGAGCCTTCAATCACAGGAATCCCATATCTTTTTGCAGTATTTTTGGCTTCAATTTTATCACCCATCATTCTTATAATTTCAGGAGAGGGGCCAATAAATTTAATACCGTTGTCTTTTAAAATTTTGGCAAAATTATAATTTTCAGATAAAAAACCGTAACCAGGATGAACTGCATCCGCGTTTGTAATCTCTATTGCAGATAATATTGATGGAATATTTAAATAGCTATCCGCAGGTTGTCTTGAGCCGACACAAAGACTTTCATCAGCCAACTTGACATGCATACTCTCTTTATCTACATCTGAATGAATAGCTACAGTTTGAATGCCCCATTCTTTGCATGCTCGGATGATTCTTACGGCTATTTCACCTCTGTTAGCTATAAGAATTTTTTTGAACATCTACTCTAGTATCACAAGAGTTTGGCCAAATTCAACTGGCTGACCATCATCTACAACAATTTTTTTTACGACACCATCTTTAGTTGACGGAACATGGTTCATGGTTTTCATAGCTTCAACTATCATGACGGTATCTCCCTTTTTGATTTTTTTTCCAGTCTCAACAAACTTTTTACCACCTGGTTCAGGAGCCAAATAAGCAGTTCCAATTATCGGTGATTTGATCTCTGTTCCTACTATAACTTCTTTTTTAACTTCTTTTGTATTTTGAACTACTTCAATTTTATTAATTTCATTCGATGAATTTCTAGCGACTTTTATTTTAGTATCTTTTTCTGAATATTCTAATTCAGAGAGATTATTTTCTTCCAAGCAACTTACTAATTCTTTAATTATTTTTTTATTTATTTTCATCTACTAACATCTTATGTACTGCTATTATGGCCAAAATATAACCGTTACTGCCTAAACCAAATATACCACCGCTTACTACGTCACTTATTAATGATTTTTTCCTAAATTCTTCTCTTTTATATATATTCGATATATGTAATTCTATTTTTGGTTTATTAAATATTTGAAGAGCATCTCTAATTGCTACAGAAGTATGAGTAAATCCTGCTGCATTTATTATAATTCCATCTTGTTTATCCTTAGCTTCTTGGATCCATGTGACTATTTCACCCTCAATATTAGATTGCACAAATTCAATTTTAATATCTAATTCTCTTGATTTTTTAATGCATAAGTCTTTTAAGTGCTCATAGGTAATCTTACCATATTGTGATTGTTCTCTTTCACCTAATAGATTAAGATTTGGTCCATTAATAAAAAGTATTTTAATACTCATAAACAATACATAATGAAAAAAGTTAAAAAAATCAAAATTAATTTAAACGGAAAACCTCTTTTTTTGCCTAATGGGACCTCTGTTTACAAACTTATACTAAAAAATAAATTGCAACTTAATAAAATTGCTGTTGAATTAAATAAACAAATTATTGATAAAAAAAAAATTAATAAAATTTTACTTAAAAATAAAGACAAAATAGAGATAGTACACTTTATAGGTGGGGGTTAATGAAAAAAGATACTTTTAAAATATCTTCAAAAAAGTTTAAGTCGAGATTAATAGTTGGAACAGGAAAATACAAAAACTTTTTAGAATGTTCAAAGGCTGTTAGGGCATCAGGAGCTGATATAGTTACAGTTGCTGTCAGAAGAGTTAATATATCTGACAAAAAAAAACCTGTATTAATGGATTATATTGATCCAAAAATAATAACATATCTTCCAAATACAGCAGGGTGTTTTTCTTCAGATGAAGCTTTAAGAACTTTAAGATTAGCAAGAGAAATTGGAGGATGGAAATTGGTAAAACTTGAGGTATTAGGAGATAAAAGAAGCTTATTACCTGACATGATTGAAACTTTAAAGTCAACAGAAGCACTATCTAAAGAAGGATTTAGAGTTATGGTTTATTGCAATGATGATCCGTTGATGGCAAAAAGATTAGAAGATGTTGGTGCTGTGGCGATAATGCCTTTAGCGGCACCGATTGGCTCTGGTTTGGGTATACAAAATTACACAAACATAAAAATTATAAGAAACCAAACCAAACTTCCGCTTATAATTGATGCAGGCATAGGAGAGGCCTCTGATGCTGCAATTGCAATGGAACTTGGATGTGATGGAGTATTAGTCAACACAGCTATCGCGCAGGCAAAGAGACCTCTAGAAATGGCTATTGCTATGAAATTTGCTGTTATTGCTGGAAGAAAATCTTATTTGTCTGGAAGAATAAAGAAAAGCTTAATGGGATTTGCCTCAACTACCAAAAAAGGGATTATTTAACTTTTCTTCTCTTAAAGTATTTTTTTTTTTTAAAATTTTTCTTTACAAACTTGACAACGTTGTTTGTTTTATTTTTTTTTTTCAAGTACAATTTTTTTAATTTCTATCTTGTGTTCAATTTTTTCTAAAATTTTTTTACTTTTATTCTCAAATGATATTTCATATTCAGGTACTAAAAATAATTTATCTCCCAAAAGATTAATCTTTATTTTGTACTTTTTTTCTAAATATTTGAGATCCTTTTGAAAATTGTCTGAGACAAAACTTTTAATTTTTTCAGGCAAGTTAGCATTCACTATTTTTGCTTTTGAATTAATTGCCTTAACTTCTATTAATTTTATAATTTTTTGTGCAAAAGACTGATTTGTTAAAGAAATATTCCACTGAACACTACTTTCTCTTAATCTTTGTCTAGACATTTCTAATAAACCAAAGCTACTTATTCTGCCAATCTGAACTCTGGCCCTATCTTTTCTGCATCTTTCTTTTAATTTTCTTTCAACCTGTTTTCTATTTCCGAAGTTCATCATATCGATAAAATCGATTATAATTAGTCCAGACAAATCTCTAATTTTAATCTGTCTGGCAATTTCTTCCGCAGCTTCTAAATTTGTATCTAAGGCAGTGCTTTCAACATTTTTTTGTTTAATTGATCTACCCGAATTTATATCAATAGATACCAGTGCCTCAGTCGGGTTTATTACCAAATAACCACCTGAATTAAGTTTTACTTGAGTATCATAAATTTCATTAAGTTTTTCCTCTATTTTCTCTTTAATAAATAGAGGCTGTTTATCTCTATATTTTTTTATTTTTTTTACACTTTTAGGCATTAAAATTTTCATAAAATTTTTTGCTTTTTGATAACCTTCATTACCTTCAATTATAATATTTTTAGTTTCGTCATCGTAAATATCCCTTAGTGTACGTTTTATTATATCGCTTTCTTGATGCACTAATGATGGAGCGATGGAATTCATAGCTGTATCTTTAATTTTATTCCAACTATCTATTAGACTAGATAAATCATACTCAATATCATTTTTTGTTTTATTTGATCCTGCTGTTCTTACAATTAAACCCATTTCTTTAGGTATCTTAATCTCATTTAGTATGGATCTAATTTTTTTTCTCTC
>MDTE01167884.1_pt1 | contig 24957 bp, 17 predicted proteins | sample 811231 | NCBI WGS metagenome assembly MDTE01 (sample SAMN05326651, study PRJNA326480) | marine metagenome | isolation source: seawater | place: Indian Ocean: Red Sea | collected 2010 | reverse complement strand
AGGATGGCTCCACAGGAATACGGCTGAAGAGTTATTTGAGATGGCGGGCCTTGATTTTGACGCCGCTAAGAATCAGGCGTCTGAGCGCAGCTTTGTTCCTGTGCCACTTGGTGTTACTGGATCCACTCGCATTCAAAATGAACTCAGACGTATCGATTCACAAAACTTCATTGCCAAAATCGAAGGGAGTGCTGCTCCAGATGAGTTCGTCATGTATGTTGCGCATTGGGATCATCTTGGACGCAATGCTGACCTGACTGGTGACCAAATATTCAATGGAGCTCTTGATAATGCCAGTGGCACAGCTGGATTGATCGAAATTGCTCGTGCGTTCAAACAATCGGCAACTGTTCCACGCCGGTCTGTGCTCTTTCTAGCTGTAACCGCTGAAGAGCAAGGCCTACTCGGGTCACGGCATTATGGAGAGCAGCCACTCTATGCAGCTTCACAGACGGTGGCGGCGATCAATATGGACGGCCTCAATCAATGGGGGCGGACACGTGACCTCACTGTTGTTGGGATGGGGCAATCAGATCTTGATCAGGTTGCGGAGGAGATTGCTGTCTCTCTGGGGCGTCAGCTTGCGGCTGATCCTGAACCGGAGAAGGGGTTTTATTACCGTTCCGACCATTTCTCGTTCGCCAAAGCCGGGATTCCAGCGTTTTACGCCGATGGAGGTGTGGACTACCTAGACAAGCCGGAAGGCTACGGGTTTCAGAAGCGAGAAGAGTACACCGCGAATGATTACCATGCGGTGTCAGACGAAATAAAGCCAGATTGGGATCTTTCTGGTGCCGTGGAGGACCTTGTGTTTTTCTATCGATTTGGCGCCTATTTGGCGGGTGGTGACGAGTGGCCGTCTTGGAGTGAGACCAGTGAATTTCGAGCGGTGCGTGAATTGCAACGACCGAGCATTCAATAGATGAAGTTAGGCTGGTGTCATTGTTTTTGAGCCTATTTTGTGTAGCGCACGGATTCGCTCCAGTACTGGGGGGTGCGAATAATGAAGGAACACGTCGAATGGGTGAGGCGTTAGATTTGACAGATTGTCAGCGGATAATTTTTTAAGCGCTCGAACCAAGGAGTCACCATCACCTGTGGTCATTGCTGAGAAGGCGTCTGCTTCGAACTCATTTTTTCGAGAAAACACATTTAGTAAGACCGAGAGCACGAGTTCAACCGGCGTAAACAACAATCCGAAGAACAACAATCCCGTGTACACCGAAGGCTCAGTCACAAAAAATGCTGCAAACAATGCTTCCTGCTGTAGGAAAAGCGATAACACCCAAAACATGACACCAAGGTGCGCTACCGACAGCACCATGCTCTTTACGATGTGCTGTTTTTTGTAGTGACCCACTTCATGCGCGACGACGGCGACCACCTCGGGTACCGAGTAGTCATCGACAAGCGTGTCGTAGAGGCCGATACGCTTATTCGCTCCAAATCCTGTGAAGAAGGCATTTGCTTTTGATGAACGACGTGAGCCGTCGACGACAAAGAGCCCTTGCAGTGGAAAGTGTGCCGATCGGGTGTAGTTGACGATGGCGTCATGTAGTTCTCCGTCTTCCAGTACGGTGAACTTATTAAAGAGCGGCATGATCCAGGTGGGTGCGATGAATTGAACTATGAGCATAAAGGCCGTTGCGGCTACCCAGCACCAAAGCCACGCTAACGGTCCTGCCCATTCAAAAAATAGAAGGACGACCGCTAACAGCAGTCCGCCGAGTACGACGCCGAGCACAAGACCTTTTAGGAGATCACTCACAAACGTCCCCACCGTTGTGCGGTTAAAACCGAACCGAGCCTCAATGACGAACGTAGAGTACAGCCGGAACGGTAGACCGAGTAGCATTGAGGCCAACGTCAGTGTGCCGATATAGACAAGACCGCTTGTCAGAGGTCCATACCCAGCACTTCTGACAACTTGGTCAAACCATTCAAAGCCTCCGAACAACCAAAATGTCAACAAAATCGCGAGGTCAACGCTGCTGTGAATAAACCCGAAGTATGTCTGCGTTTGGCCGTAACGTCTTGCCTCCGCGTATTTGTTTTCATCGAAAACCTCTCGAAACTCGGCTGGCAGCGTGGGGCGAAACGAGCGAAGACTCAGGATGCCTGAAACGACACCGAGGAGATATTCGCCAAGAACGGCAACCAAAATAATGACAGCAAATGTATTCACGGCGCTATTGGTGTGGAAGTATATTCACACTTCGCTCTATGGATCGACTCCCGTATGTTGTGACCGAACTAGCCGCGGGGTATGACGCGGTTGGGACGCTACCAGTTTCTGTGGTTCTCCACGATATTCGTAGTTTGTATAACGTTGGTGCGTTTTTTCGTTCAGCCGATGGGGTCGGCATCGATCGGTTGGTGTTATCCGGAATTACGGGTCAGCCGCCCCATAAAGAAATTACCAAAACCGCACTCGGCGCCGAACAGCAAGTGGTGTGGGACCGGTGTGGTGATATCGCCGCTTATGTAGGCGAACAACAAGGTCTTGGGTACGAGATTGCCGCGATTGAAACAAGTCAGCACGCTGTCGATTTATTTGATTGGCAGGCTCGATTTCCTGTCTGTCTTCTCTTCGGGCATGAAGTGACGGGTCTCGACCAGCAGTTACTCGACCGCTGCGATGTCCATGTGCGATTACCGATGCGGGGTCTAAAACATTCTCTCAATGTGGCGACGGCGGGCGGTGTAGTGCTCTACGAGCTCCTACGGAAATATCGCTTGGCCCACCAGGCGTCCGTTTGAGAGTCGTCCGGGATTTTGTCGTTCAAAGTAAAATGTGTCTGTAATGACTGATTTTCACTACCAATCGATTTTTGAGTTTGAGGTTGACGACACCCCCTACAGAAAGCTGACATCAGACGGGGTGTCGAGTATTCGTGTTGACGGTCGGGAGATGCTCAAAGTCGAGCCCGACGTGCTGCAACTGGTGTCACGAACCGCATTTGATGACGTGGCACATTTGCTTCGCCCTGCCCATCTGGCGCAGTTACGAATGATTCTTGACGACTCAGAAGCATCGCAAAACGATAAGTTCGTGGCCCTTGAACTCTTACGAAATGCGAATATCGCGGCTGGTCGTGTGTTGCCAGGTTGTCAAGACACTGGGACGGCTATTGTCATGGGGCACAAAGGTGAAAACGTACTGACTGGTAGCAATGACGCGGTGGCAATTTCGCAGGGGATTTTTGATGCGTATTCGCAACGGAACCTCCGGTATTCACAGATGGCACCGCTGGACATGTACACAGAACAAAATACGGGGTCGAATCTTCCGGCTCAGATAGAAATTTACGCGGAACCAGGTGATGAGTACGAATTGTTGTTTGTTGCAAAAGGTGGGGGTTCCGCAAATAAGAGTTTCCTGTATCAAGAAACAAAGGCCCTTCTTAACCCAACAACACTCAGTCAGTTTGTTGAATCTCACCTAAAAACAATCGGGACATCGGCTTGCCCGCCGTACCACCTGGCCTTGGTCATTGGTGGTACCTCTGCTGAGTTCACGATGAAGACACTCAAATTGGCGACCACAAAATATCTTGATCGGCTTCCGACGACGGGCAATGAGCACGGCCGGGCGTTTCGGGATGTTGATATGGAACGGCAAGTGTTTGAGATCGCGCGGCAGATCGGAATCGGGGCGCAGTTTGGCGGGAAATATTTTGCGCATGATGTGCGCGTCATCCGGTTGCCACGTCATGGAGCATCGTGCCCTGTTGGATTGGGGGTGTCGTGTTCGGCTGACCGTCAAGCACTCGCGAAGATCACACGTGATGGTGTGTTCATTGAGCAATTGGAAGAAAACCCGGCGAAGTATCTCCCTGATGTCACTGATGACGAATTACCAGGAGACGTTGTTAAACTCGATCTCAATCGACCGATGTCTGAGATTTTGGCGGAATTGGCAAAGTATCCCGTAGCGACGCGTCTGTCCCTTTCGGGATCCATGATTGTGGCGCGGGACATTGCCCACGCAAAACTCAAAGAGCGTCTTGATGCGGGTGAGGACCTTCCAGAGTATTTCAAGAACCATATGGTGTATTACGCTGGGCCTGCAAAAAAACCCGAAGGGCGAGCCTCTGGCAGTTTTGGGCCGACCACGGCGGGTCGAATGGACTCGTATGTCGATTTGTTTCAGGCGCGTGGTGGCAGCATGGTGATGCTCGCGAAAGGGAACCGATCGCAGCAAGTTACGGATGCGTGTAAATCACATGGCGGGTTTTATCTCGGGTCGATCGGTGGTCCGGCGGCTCGGTTAGCCGACCACAGCATCAGAAAAGTAGAAGTACAGGAATACCCAGAGTTGGGGATGGAAGCGATTTGGAAGATTGACATTGAAGACTTTCCAGCGTTTATTGTGATTGATGACAAGGGAAATGATTTTTACGCGCCTTTAATGCAGGCCAAACCTGCGACATTGATTCGGTAGTTGCGTTTGATCCATGCTGTTAAGTCATTTTTTGAAGGGAGAGATACAGATGCGTGCGATAAACAAAGCGGGTGTTGCGGTAGTTGCTGTTCTTTTAGCGGTCACGGTGATGGAGGCGCAACAGCGTCGGGCGAGCACGCGTGGTTATACCGCGACGCAGCTCGGCGGAAGCTATGACTCCGAGGGGGCGTACGAAGGTGGATCGTGGATCGATATTCATTATGGTCGGCCTATTTTGCGCGGTCGGCAGGGGATTTTTGGTGAAGGTGCTGAATACGGGCAACGACTTTACGCTGGTGCCCCGCTGTGGCGTGTCGGGGCCGACGAATCGACGACATTTACGACAGAAGCTAACTTGCTCATTGGAGGGCAACGACTGCCGGCTGGCGAGTACACGATCTATGCTGATCTGGCGAATCCAACGGCATGGGAATTGATTTTCACTACGTGGGGTGTCAAAGAGAATTTCCGCGAAGAGAATCCAGATGCTTTGTGGGGTGCGTATGGATACACTGATGAAAAAGATGTCATGAGAACAACCATGTCGGTGCAAACCCTTGACTACTCCATGGATCAGTTGGCGATAGGTTTTACCGATATGACGCAGCAAGGTGGGACCTTTTATGTCATTTGGGACAATCAACTGGCCACGGTGCCGGTCGAATTAGCCAACTAAACAAAAAGAGCGTTCCGGTAATAGAGTTTATAAAGGGAGACGGTGAATGCGAGTAATAAAGAACATTAGCGTGGGTCTCGTGGCGGTCATACTTGCGACGGGTGTGTTGGAGGCGCAGGATCGACGGGCGAGTCCGCGTGGGCATACAGCGAGTCAGATTGGCGGTAGTTATGACTCCGAGGGGAGTTATGAAGGAGGCCATTGGATCGATGTCTACTATGGTCGACCTGTTTTGCGGGGACGCCATGGCATTTTTGGATCGGGCGCTGAATATGGCCAGGGATTGTTGCGCGGCGCGCCAATCTGGCGAATGGGTGCCGACCAGTCGACACGATTCATTACGGAAGCCGATTTATTGATCGGGGGGCAGCGACTAGCGGCTGGTGAATACACGATGTTTGCCGAGTTGGTCAGCTCAAGTTCTTGGACGCTGATTTTTTCGACGTGGGGCGCAAAAGAGAATCCGCGGGAAGAAAATCCAAATGCACTGTGGGGTGCGTACGGGTACACAGATGAAAAGGACGTGATGCGGACAACGATGACCGTGCGAGCCCTTCAAGGGATGTCAACTGACAACATGAGCATCGTCTTCCAGGATATTAATGGGTCTTACTCAATGAATGTGTACTGGGATGATCAGCATGCATCCGTACCGATTGAGGTAGCGAATTAGTTCGTTTTGATTTCACAGAGGGTCACAGGGGCTAGGTGCTACTAGCCCCTGTTTTTTTGTACGTCTTGTTGACCAGTGATGAATAGTTGGTTGTGACACCTACCACGTATACCCACCGGCAAATCCTTGTCATCTTTACTGGTCTGATGGCCGGTCTGTTTCTGGCCGCACTTGACCAAACCATTGTTGCGACAGCCCTCCCGACCATTGTTGGTGAATTGGGTGGTCTTGATTACTACTCATGGGTGGTCACGGCCTATTTGTTGAGTTCCACGGTCTGCACGCCACTCTACGGAAAACTTAGCGATATCTATGGTCGACGGCTTATCTTCCAGATGGCGGTAGGTATTTTCTTGGTTGGTTCGCTATTGGCTGGCCTTGCTCCTGGGATGTTTGAACTGGTGCTATTCCGGGGTGTGCAGGGACTCGGTGCTGGCGGGGTGATGGTGTGTACTTTCGCGGTCGTCGGTGACATTGTGTCGCCAAGGCAACGCGGACGGTATATCGGGTACCTGGCGGCAACGTGGGCATTTGCGAGCGTTATCGGACCACTTGCTGGTGGGTTCATTGTCGATACCACAACCTGGCGCTGGGTGTTCTTGATTAATCTCCCGGTTGGTCTTATTGCGTTAGCGATTATTTCAAGCGCGTTGCGACTGACGACGGTACGTCGTCAGTCGAGGATCGATATTGTTGGCGCGCTGTTACTGGTGACTGGTGTGGGACTCTTATTGCTGTCTCTCGTCTGGGGAGGGACAGCGTATAGATGGCAGTCTCCGGTGATTATTGGTCTCATTACGTCCGGGACGTTCGTGACTGCGATCTTTCTCTGGTGGGAAACACGCGCTCCGGAGCCATTGTTACCGCTGCGATTGTTTCGGAACGGCATCTATTCCGTCGCGTCAGTACTTGGGTTCTTGATTGGTGTTGCTCTGTTCGGTGGTGCGGTGTTTTTACCACTCTTTTTGCAGGTCGTTAATGGTGTTTCGGCCACTGATTCCGGTTTGTTAGTGCTTCCATTGACCGCGGGGATCGTTGTTGGTTCTGTTGGGGCTGGGCGGTTAACGACAAGTACCGGTCGATATCGGCGATACCCGATCATTGGCAGCGCGTTGGCTGTGATTGGGATGTATTTTTTAAGCGGTATGACGGCCGACACGTCTCGCGTGCTTAGCTCAGGCTACATGCTGGTGCTTGGGCTGGGCGTTGGCATGGTGCTCCAGGTCACCCTACTCGCTGTGCAAAATGCCGTATCGCACGCAGACCTTGGAGTTGCCACGTCTTCAGCACAGTTTTTTCGGACGTTAGGAGGGTCATTCGGGGTGGCGATCTTCGGTTCAATTATGAACGCACGCTTACTTGAGGAGCTCCCACGTCGTATTCCGGCTGACGTCGTTGACTCTTTACGGGGACAAGTGACCGAGCTCTTAAGCACGCCGACTGCGATACGCGCGCTACCACGAGAGGTGGCTTCAGGTGTGACGTCATCAGTCGAAGTTGCCCTTCAAGATGTATTTTTTTCGGCGGTACCTGTGATGGTGCTGTCGTTTTTATTGTCGTGGCGACTCAAAGAAATTCCACTAAGGGATACCGTGGGTGATGTTCCGGCCATTGAAGGTGTCGAAGAAGCTACAGGATCGAACAAGACACGCATATAATCCAATGACAACCTATTCGGCTGCCCTAGTTTGCGTGGAGGCTGTCATGAAAGCTTGTTTTCGTCCCGTGTTGATATTGTCATGCTTCTTGTTTTTAGCAGGCACTGCCAGTGCACAGGGGTCATGGTCGAGTTGTGCGTCTGACCTTGACCAAATGCGCATTGCCGTCAACGAGGCCAATGAAGCCGCCAAGGACGCGAGGTCAGCTCGCCGGGCCTTGTACAGAGCGGACCAGAACTTTTTTAGTTGTGCGCAGGTGCCGGCTATCAATGACTTCCTTGGTCAAGGGTGTGCCGAGCAGCAGGTTGCGGCTCGGACGGCAGGCATGAGATATGCAGCATCGCATGATATTGCGCGCGAAGCGCTCGATACGTTGGCCTATGCGGTTCAATCGACCGAATTAAGCTGCGAGTTCCCAATGGCAGCGATGATTCCGGTTTTGAACCCTGATGAGCCGACACCGAGTCCTACCTGCCAGAGCTTTCTCCGACGTCGACAAGGGGTGCCATTTGATGCGCTGCGAGTCGTATGTGCCAGCGAAATGTCTGCCGAAGAATGTGCAGTTTGCCTCGGGGATCCACAGTAGCCACTGTAGCGTTACAATGCGAAAGAACTCGTGGCGGGTGTGTACGTCTTGGTCATGAAAGCAGGACCGACAATCGTGAGAGATTTTATTTTGTCGCTCGGTTTCGTGCCGCTGTTTTTGGGTGCAGTGGTTTCACTGGACGCCCAGGAAGTCGTTGGCCAACGTGCGCTTCTCGACCAGTACTGCATCGCGTGTCATAACGGACGGACGCAGGCCGGCAACCTTGAACTTGATTCCGCTGATGTTGGTGATGTGGCATCTAACCCGGCGTTGTGGGAAAAAGTCGTTCGTAAGCTTCGTGCGGGCGCCATGCCACCTCTTCCGCGTCCGAGGCCTGACCATGAAACGTACGAACGTTTTATCGGATGGCTAGAAGCCGAATTAGATTCTGCGGGTTCTCTTAATCCGAATCCAGGACGCACGGAAGCGATGCATCGCCTCAATCGAGCGGAGTATCACAACGTTGTTCGTGACTTGCTGGCACTTGATGTTGATGTCGCGGAGTTACTTCCGGCGGATGATGGGAGCTATGGTTTCGATAATATCGCTGGAGTTCTTGGTGTGTCCCCGACGCTACTGGAGCGGTATTTGTCTGCAGCGAAAAAAGTCAGTCGTCTTGCTGTTGGGAATCCGGGCCAGTCTGCGACAGCGGTCACATTTCGCTTGTCAGCCGACTATTCACAAAATGATCGGGTTGAGGGGCTTCCTTTTGGGACGCGTGGTGGCATGTCCATTCCGTATACGTTTCCGCTGGATGCCGAATATGTAATTCGTGTGCGCCTCGGTCGTGACACGGCCGATACGTTAGCGGCGTTCACTGAACCTCACGAGCTTCACATTAGTTTGGACGGAGAACGTCTCGAAACATTTACGGTTGGTGAGCCAGTCCCTGACGGTGTGACGCGTAGGAGTCCGGAGTATCGAGCGTGGCGTGAGCGGCAGCGTCACGCGGATGACGACTGGGAGATTCGCGTGCCCGTTCTTGCCGGTCCGCGTACCTTGCGGGCAACTTTTCGAAAGAAGACGGCGGCCTATGCCGAAACATTGCGACAGCCATATTTGAGACCGTACACAAATACGACGGGCGGGGACACACGGTACCAACCCTATCTTGAAAGTGTGGTGGTCACGGGCCCGTATGAAGCGAATGATGGGCCACCGTTAGAGGAGACACCGAGTCGGAGTCGCATCTTTAGCTGTCGACCGGATGCCGGCGATGATGACCAAGCGATGCGTTGTGCGCGAGAGATTTTGTCGACGCTCGCACAGCGAGCGTACCGCCGGCCGGTTGCACCACGTGACCTTGATGTCTTGCTGGCGTTTTATGAAGACGGCAAACAAGAGGGTGGGTTTGAGGCCGGTGTGGAGTTTGCCCTGCGACGTTTACTTGTGAGTCCTGAGTTTCTTTTCCGTGTCGTGAGGGACCCGAAGGATGTGGAGCCTGGTACAAATTACCACCTAACAAATCTTGAACTTGCGTCGCGGCTCTCATTTTTCTTGTGGTCAAGTATTCCTGACGACGAATTACTTGATGTTGCGATCGCTGGTGATCTCACAGATTCTGGCGTGTTAACCGCTCAGGTTCGGCGCATGCTTGCTGATGATCGGTCGCATGCGTTAGTTGAAAATTTTGCGGGGCAGTGGCTCTATCTTCGAAACGTGCCAGCATTGATTCCGGATGAAAACCGGTTTCCTGACTTTGGTGAAAGTCTCCGAAATGCTATGCGGCGTGAGACGGAGTTGTTCTTTGAGAGCATTCTCCGTGAAGACCACACAGTGTTGGCATTTCTCAATGCTGATTACACTTTTGTCAACGAGCGACTCGCTCGTCATTATGGTTTGTCAAATGTGAAAGGTAGTCATTTTCGACGGATCACACTGGCTGACGAGACCCGTCGGGGTCTTCTTGGGCACGGCAGTATATTGGCTGCCACAGCATACCCAACGCGTACTTCACCGGTGCTTCGTGGGAAATGGATACTGGAAAATCTCTTGGGCACACCACCACCACTACCCCCGCCAGATGTGCCCTCTCTTGAGGAAACAGCGGATGATGGACGCGCGCTGTCGATGCGTGAGGCAATGGAACAACATCGCGCGAATCCGGTGTGCGCAAGTTGTCACAAATTAATGGACCCGCCTGGTTTTGCGCTTGAACAATTTGATGCAGTGGGTAAGTATCGAGAGACGAATGAAGCTAATACTCCGATTGATGCATCAGGGGTTTTGCCAGATGGAACCGAGTTTTCAGGGGCCGGCGGATTGCGCGAGGCACTCTTGCAGCGGCCGGAACTGTTCGTGATGACGTTGACCGAAAAATTAATGACCTATGCGCTCGGTCGTGGCGTCGAACACTTTGACGCGCCGGCGATTCGTGTGATTGCCCGTGATGCGGCGCAACAGAACCATGCATTTTCGTCAATTATTGTTGGCATCGTAAAAAGCCTGCCGTTCCAGATGAGGAGGTCTGCATCATGATCATTAAAAAGCTTTCGCTACCGCGCCGTACCATGCTGCGAGGAATGGGAGCAGCGATTGCGCTTCCACTCCTTGATTCGATGGTGCCGGCCATGTCGGTGCTTGCAAACACACCTGCGGCTCCAGTGAAACGGCTCGGGTTTATCTATCTGCCGAACGGTGCTGTTATGCAGGCCTGGACTCCGGGCGGTGACGGCGGGGCCTTGGAGTTGTCTCCTACGTTAAGTCCTTTGAGTCCGTTCCGTGACCAAACGATCGTGTACAGCCGCTTGGCGCACGGACAGGCCGAGCCACTTGGGGATGGTAACGGCGAGCACTCGCGCGCAAGTTCCGTGTGGCTTAATGGTGTACATCCGAAGCAGACGGAAGGTGCGGACGTAGAGGCTGGTGTGACAGTTGATCAGGTGGCGGCGTCGGTGCTCGGTGCAGAGACACCATTGCCTTCGCTCGAATTAGCGATTGATTTGGACTTTTTGGTTGGTAATTGCGAGAACGGATATAGCTGTGCGTATATGAATACCGTGTCCTGGCGAACGGCCACGACACCATTGCCCATGGAAAACAATCCCCGTGTCGTCTTTGAACGGCTTTTCGGAGATGGTGGGACTCGTGACGAACGTTTGTCTGAAATGCGTAAGGACCGGAGCATACTAGACTCGGTGACCGATGACCTTTCGCAGATCGAGCGAGACCTCGGGCACGAGGATCGCGCTCGCATTGACCAATACCTTGATGCGGTTCGTGCGGTTGAGCGACGAATTCAATTGTCAGAGAAGCAGGGTGCTGATTCAGTACTTCCTGAAAACTTGGCTCGCCCGGCAGGTATTCCTGATTCCTATGAGGATCACGTCAAGCTAATGTTTGACTTGGTATCCTTGGCGTATCAGGCTGACCTCACGCGTGTGTTTACCTTTATGGTCGGTCGAGAACTTGGCGGCCGTACCTATCCCCAGATCGGGGTGCCGGATCCCCATCATGGGTTGTCGCATCATCGAAGTGACCCCGAAAAACTTGCAAAGCTTGCAAAGATCAATCGTCATCATGTGGAGTTATTCACCCATTTTCTATCTCAGCTGCAGGAAACACCGGATGGCGAGGGTAGCTTATTGGACAAGTCGATCATGCTCTATGGCGCGGGGCTCGGCGACAGTAATGACCATTTGCATTATGACCTTCCTGTATTGACCGTTGGTGGGAGCGCGGCCGGTATGCGTGGCGGACGGCACTTGATGTACCCCAAAGATACACCTATGACGAACCTGTTTCTTAGCATGCTTGGGAAAGCAGGGCTTCGAACCGAGGAGCTGGGTGACAGTACCGGGCGGCTTGAAGCCTTAACGGATGTGTAATCTCATTTGCTCGGCCAGCGGTAGTTTTATGACTCAGAAGAGGCGCATCGTCTTTGGACTTGTGGGGGCTTTCCTCCTGACATCCAATTCCGTCTTTGCAGTGGACTTGCCGCTTCATGAGGCTGTCGTTGCAGGGGATTTGGATCGCGTGCGTGTTCTCATTGCTAGTGGTGTTGACGTAAACACGGTTGATGGTGATGGGACCACCGCACTGCACTGGGCTGCCCATCACGATGATGTTGAGAGCGGGCAGGAGCTTCTTGCCGCCGGAGCTGACCCAACGCGAGCCAATCACTTTGGTGCGCAGCCAATTGCTTTGGCGAGTGAGAATGGTAGCGCTAAATTCATCCAGTTATTGCTTGATGCCGGCGCGAATCCGAATACTTCGTCACTTGAGGGTGAAACGATCCTCATGACGGCGGCTCGGACGGGCAGTGTTGCAGCCGTCCGACTCTTGCTGCGACATGAGGTCAATCCGAATCTAGCGGAAGAGTGGCGAGGGCAAACTGCTCTCATGTGGGCGGCGGCCGAGAATAATCTTGACGTAGCTCATGCATTGATCAGTGCTGGTGCCGATATTCATGCACGATCGACCGGTGGGTTTAGCCCGTTAATGTTTGCAGTGCGCGCTGGACACCTTGATATGGCGCGCTTGCTTGTCGATGCCGGCGCGAGCCCAGAGGAAACTTTATTCGACGGTACGAGTGCACTTGTGTTGGCTGCAAAGAATGGTCATTACGAGCTCGGAAATTTCCTTCTTGAACACGGCGCGGATCCAAACGCTGACGATCAGGGATGGACTGCGTTGCACGAAGTGAAGTGGACTCGTCGTCCAAACCTTGGTTTCAACAATCCACCTCCAATCGTGACTGGTTCGATGCAGGATGTTGATTTTGTTAGGTCCCTGGCGCTGCATGGCGCTGACCTGAATCGACGCATGACAAAGGAACCCAACAACCGCTATCGCAACGTATTAAATCGGATTGGCGCAACACCATTTTTACTTGCCGCTAAAGCCGCAGATGTTGAGATGATGCGGTTACTGGTTGAGCTAGGGGCAGACCCGTTGATTCCGAACGAAGATGGCACGACTCCGTTAATGGTGGCCGCCGGCGTCGGCATCTGGGCGGTTGGAGAAAGTCCGGGTACGAATGAGGAGGCACTGGCTGCAGTCAAATACGCTCTTGAACTTGGTGGCGATGCGACAACGGTCGACGATAATGGCGATACGGCACTCCATGGTGCGACCATTAGAAGTTCAGAATCGTTGGTTCGTTTTTTGTTGGCTGAGGGAGCGGATATTGACGCTATCAATGAAAAGGGATGGACCCCGCTTCGGATCGCACGAGGTGTGTTCTATTCGAATACAGGTAAGCGTTGGCCAGAGATGGAAGTTTTATTGCACTCGCTTGGTGCTGACGAACGCCTGGTAACTGGCGCCGACAACACGATTTCTGACTGGACAGTCGAGGCAGTAGAACCGCGTTAAAGGTTTAGAAACCCTGAGCGTCTCTTTCTCCAATTCTGCTATCTGGTCACACGGTTGCTACAACCTAAAACATTGCAACTGGGTTTGCCGGACTACCGGTGCCTCGCGCGACATTCAGTGGTAGACCCATAAACATAAATTCGTACCGTTCTTCTTCGGCGCACGCTTCAGCCAGCGGTTCAAGTAGCGCATTGTCGAGTAAGGCGACACCGTAGTTAAACAGCACGCCGTGAACCGGAAATGCGAGACCGTAGGGATCAGGTCGGGCATCCATCATGTCCCAGCCCAGTAATGCCACATCATGGTCACGAATAAACTTGGCACACGTTACGCTGAGTCCTGGTCGATCGCCACCACCGTAGGTTCCGCCGCCACGCACGTAGGCATCTTTTCCGCTGTAAACCAGTAACGCATCACCCGGTTCCACATCGACGCCTTGCGCTCGTGCGATCTCTTCGATTTCCCAGCCCTGTACGGGGCGGTCCGATGTGACGTAAGAAGTGCCACGGTGCTTTGGGACATCGATCAATACACCACGCGTGACGATGCCATTACTCCAGGCGTCTATTGTTCCGAATGTAGCTCCCTGCGTGGTTATCTCGACATCTGGATCCCGACCTTGCCACATACCGTCGGTATCCCACATATGGCACAGCGCATCAATGTGTGTGATGGTTTGACCATGATAGATAAAGCCATAGTAGTCGACCACGGAACTCGCACCTCCAGGACGTGCATTTGTTCGGATGAAATGTTGTTCCGGTTCGAAGACCCGGCTCATAGAAACCTTGCGGCCGTTTTGTACGAGTCTTGCGGCGGCGGCACTTTTTTCTTGCGTGATGAGATTGATGGCACCCATTTGGTCGTTGTCGCCCCAGCGACCCCAGTTTCTCCGGTCGGTGTACCAAGATTCGACTTCTGCTTGGGTCGGCATTTGCGGGTCGGTTTGGGCTGTGGTTATTTCCTTGTGTTCAGCTGCAGCTTCACGGAATTGCTGCTGGGCGTGTCGGTCAAGGAGAGATTGCGGTGACAGCGCTGTTTCATTAGTTCCGCGTGCGCGGTTCACTTGTTTTGCGGCCAATACTTGTGGGCCGAGGGCACTAGCGCCCGCTCCTGCTGCAGCAGTTCCGACTGTAGTTAGAAAGCGTCGTCTTGTTGAAGCCATGGCCTCGTCCTTTCGTGAAGTTTCACGTTCAAGTTCGTAATGATTGGCCGTTATGCTATCGCAGTTAGAACATGATTGACACTGGTGACATGTTTGTACAAACTAAGCTGATTCATAGTTTTAACGGTCATCGTCGACCGGTGGCTTTAAAAACCATATTGTTTTGTAAATTATTGATGAATAAGGTTTTATTTCATTTTCAGGCTTTGCTTCTGGCAGTTTCCCTCCTCGGTTCGGTAGGGGTGCGTGCGGTTTCGGCTTCAAACGGTGCTCAGGAGGTCGCGCTTTCTGACCGTCAGGGTCTTGTTGACCGTTACTGTGTGTCATGCCACAACGACCAACTAGAGACAGGGGGCTTCACGCTCGAATCCCTTGATTTGGCCGATGTTGGTGCTCATCCTGAAGCGTGGGAGAAGGTAGTTCGGAAAATGCGAGCCGGGGCGATGCCGCCCCGTCCCCGCCCGCGACCGGATCAGGAAACGTACGACGAATTCCGTTTTTGGCTTGAAGATGAACTTGACCGGGTCGCAATGTCAAATTTCAACCCTGGGCGAAGCGAGCCGTTTCATCGGTTAAGTCGAACTGAATATCGAAATGTCATACGTGACCTTTTCGATCTTGACGTAAACGTTGAAGAACTGCTGCCAGCGGATGATACGAGCTACGGCTTTGACAATATTGCGGGTGTCCTTGGAGTTTCTCCGACGTCGATGGACCGGTACTTGGCAGCTGCTCGTAAAATCAGTCGACTGGCGGTGGCGTCTCCGGTACCTTCGCCTACGGCTGAGACGTTTCGTATTGCGTCTGACCTGAGTCAAGATCGTCGGATCGAAGGGTTGCCGTTTGGGACTCGGGGTGGTGTTGTTGTCGAATACAACTTTCCTGAAGATGCAGAATACGTAATCGAAGTTTTGCCGGATGGGCCCTTGCGGGTTGAGGCTCATCAACTTGAGGTCACCATCGATGGTGAGCGTGTCGAACTCCTGACGGTTGGGAAGTCACCGGAAGATAATGATCCGCGCGGGTTGTATACACCAACGGTCGGTACGCAAGAGCTCAGAATTCCTGTGCAGGCTGGCCCACACAAAATTGGTGTCGCATTTCTTCGGAAGACATCGGCCGAACCGGAAGGTCTCCGGAAACTTTACCTGCGCCCATTTACTGGTGAAGGATCAGGCGGTGATTCGCGGTACCAGCCGTACGTTGAAAGCGTCACGATTGCGGGACCATACGAGTCGAGTGGTTCACGTCCGGTAAATGAAACACCGAGTCGTGAAGCTATCTTTACGTGTCGGCCCAGTTCGGGTGCAGTCACCGATGAACTGGCATGTGCCCGTGAAATCCTGTTCCGGTTTGGACGACTGGCTTACCGGAGACCTGTTACGGATGACGACGTTGACCGCTTGATGCTCTTTTATGAGCGCGGCCGGGCGAATGGGAATTTCGATACGGGTATTGAGATGGCGCTGAGGCGTTTGTTGGTCAGCCCGGAATTCCTCTTCCGTGTCGAGCGTGACCCGGAGAACCTGTCAGCGAGCACGAACTACGAGGTTAGCGATCTTGAGCTTGCGTCGCGACTGTCTTTCTTCTTGTGGTCAAGTATTCCTGACGATGAATTACTCGCCACTGCTGAGCGTGGTGGATTGAAGGACGAGCAGGTCTTTACCCAACAGATAGAGCGTATGCTTACGGATCCACGCTCAGATGCCTTGGTTGAAAATTTTGCTGGCCAGTGGTTAACGCTGCGGAATGCGGCCGCCGTACGTCCTGATGAAGATGTATTCCCTGATTTTGGAGAAGCATTGCGGCAGGCTTTTCGGAGAGAGACTGAACTGTTGTTTACGAGTATCTTGCGAGACAATCTGAGCACTTTAGACCTGTTGTCTGCCGATTACACGTTTGTCAACGAGCGTCTTGCCCGACACTATGGGATTCCGAATGTTCGCGGAAGCCATTTCCGACGGGTTGATTTCAAAGAAGATGATGTTCGAGGGGGTTTGTTGGGGCACGGAAGTATTCTGACTGTTACGTCCTATGCGAATCGGACTTCACCAGTAAATCGTGGTAAATGGGTTCTTGAAAATATTCTTGGCACACCGCCACCTCCGCCACCGCCAGACGTCCCAGAACTTGAAACGGGTGAGGGTCGGGCGCCGTTGTCGATGCGTGAAGCGATGGAACAACATCGTGCGAATCCGGTGTGCGCGAGTTGTCATCGTTTGATGGATCCACTTGGTTTGTCGCTTGAAAATTTTGACGCGGTTGGGCAGTGGCGTAACCAGAGTCAGACCAAGCGAACGATTGATAGTTCAGGGGAGTTGCCTGATGGCACCGCATTTGATGGACCAGCTGGACTGAAAGCGGCGCTGTTGAAACATCCGGATCGTTTTGTCACAACTGTTACCGAAAAACTCATGACGTATGCCTTGGGTCGAGGTGTTGAGTACTACGACGCTCCGGCGATACGTGCAATAGTGCGTGAAGCAGCAAATAACAACTACCGATTGTCGGCACTCATTAAAGGTGTTGCAGAGAGTGCGCCATTTCGGATGAGGAGGTCGCCCTCATGATCATTAAAAAGATGTCACTTCCCCGTCGAACTTTTTTGCGTGGGCTCGGAACCACACTGGCTCTGCCGCTTCTCGATGCTATGGTGCCGGCAGCGACCGCGATTGCAAAGACCGCGGCAAAACCAGTACCTCGACTTGGTTTTATTTACATTCCGAACGGTGCAAACATGCGTCAGTGGACTCCTGAGGGTGATGGGGGGGCACTAACGTTGTCGAGAACGCTACAACCGCTCTCGAAGGTTCAAGACCAGGTCGTCATTCCGACCGGGTTAGACCATCGGCAAGCTGAGGCTTGGGGTGATGGCAATGGCGAGCATTCGCGCGCGAGTTCGGTGTGGTTGAACGGAGTCCATCCAAAGCGTACCGAAGGTGCGGATGTTGAGGCCGGAACGACGGCCGATCAGATTGCGGCTGCTCAACTCGGGCAAGACACACCGCTGCCGTCTCTTGAACTGGCCTTGGAGAACAGCTTTGTCGTCGGTAATTGTGACAATGGCTATAGTTGCGTCTATACCAACACTTTTTCATGGCGTTCCCCGACCACTCCACTGCCGATGGAACATAACCCGCGTGTGGTATTTGAGCGGTTATTTGGGGAGGGAGGTACTGGCGAGCAGCGTGCTGCAAGGTTGGCTGACGACCGGAGTATCCTTGATGCAGTCAGAGAGGACATGACTCGTCTGAATCAGACGCTCGGCGCTGGGGACCGCTCACGTGTGACGCAGTACCTGGATGCGGTTCGAGAAATCGAGCGGCGTATTCAACAAGCCGAGTCCCAATCCGATGCGGCGTTGCCTGAGGTGCTCGAGCGTCCAGTCGGTATTCCGGAGTCATTCGATCAGCATGCTCGTTTAATGTTTGATCTTCAGGCGCTGGCGTTTCAAGCTGATATCACCCGCGTGTTCACCTTCCTCATTGGGCGTGAGCAGACAGCGCAGAGTTTTCCTGAGATTGGTGTTCCCGACCCGCATCACGCGATGTCACATCACCAGTTAGATGTGGAGAAGCTTGAGAAATACGCCAAGATCAATACCTATCAAGTGAGTTTACTTGCCGGATTCCTTGAAAAATTACAGGCCACAGCGGACGGAGACGGCACACTTCTTGACCAGTCGATGATCCTTTATGGTGGCGGTATCAGTGATGGTGACCAGCATTCGCATATGGATCTTCCATTAATACTGGCGGGTGGTGGTGCTGGCACGTTACAAGGAGGACGGCACCTTAAGTATGAAGACGAAACACCAATGACTAACTTATTGGTCAGTATCTTGGATAAGGCCGGTGTGCAGATTGACGCTCTTGGGGATAGTACAGGTCGTCTTCCAATGGATACGCTTGCGAGCATCTAAAGTTAGTTAACGAGGATCTACTTGAAGAGTTAACACACTATGGGACACACAAAACACTTAGCGAAGATCGTTTGTTTGTTCGTTACGCTGGGCATCGCCTTCGCTTTCGTCTCAGTAGCAGTAGCTGCTGAACTGTCTTTGAGTGAAGCTGTTAAGGTTGGTGATGGTGATACGGTTCGGTCATTGCTAGAGAGCGGGGTTGCTGTTGACAGTCGTGAACCGGACGGCACGACGGCGCTGCACTGGGCTGCTCACCATAACCATGAGGAGATTGCTCGATTACTTCTTGTATCTGGTGCCACTGTGGATGCCGTGAATCGCTACGAGGTAACGCCATTGGCGTTGGCTGCACTGAATGGGAGTGCTGGGATGATTGAACGCCTTTTGGAGGCGGGCGCCGATCCGAATCGTCCGAATCCAGAAGGCGAAACGCCTTTGATGACAGCAGCTCGAACTGGGAATAGGTTGGCACTGACTGTATTGCTGGACCACGGTGCTGATGTTGATGCGATTGAAGCATGGCGTGGGCAAACTGCATTGATGTGGGCTGTTGCGCAGAATCAAGTCGATGCAGCTGATGTGTTGCTTGATGCGGGTGCTGACCCAAATGCTCGCTCAACTGGCGGATTCACACCTATTTTATTTGCGGCTCGTGAGGGGTATTTGGATGTACTCGATGCGCTGGTTCGTGCTGGAGCTAATGTTGATGATGTCGTTCCGAGTAGTGGCATGAGTGCACTTGTGATGTCGGTATACAACGCGCATTACGATTTTGCAAAAGGATTGCTTGATGCAGGGGCTAATCCCGATGCGGCTGACAATGGATGGTCGGCGCTGCATCAAGTCGTATGGACTCGTCGTCCCAATCTCGGTCGGAATCCACCCTTTCCGGTGCCGCATGGAGAGCTTGACGCATTTGATCTTGTTCGGGCGTTAGCGGATGCGGGAGCGAATCTCGATATTCGTCAAACAAAAGAGCCTCGTGATGGCAACCGGAATATTTTGAATCGGGTCGGTTCGACAGCATTTTTGCAGGCCGCAAAGGTGGCCGATGTTGAAATGATGAAGGTGTTGGCAGATCTAGGTGCTGACCCCGCGATTACAACGGAAGAAGGGTGCACGGCGCTGATGGCTGCCGCAGGAGTTGGAATCTGGAAAATTGGTGAGAACCCCGGTTCGAATGAGGAGGCGTTGTCTGCGGTGAGCCTGGCTTGGGAGCTCGGGAATGACGTTAACGCTGCTGATGTCAATGGTGATACGGCGTTGCATGGATCCATTCACCGCGGTGCAGGAAATATTGTGGAGTTTTTAGTTGAAAAGGGTGCCAATATCGATGCGGTGAACAATAAGGGATGGTCAGCACTTTCCGTGGCGCAGGGGGTGTTTTACCCGAACACGTTTAATCGTCACCCTGAACTTGTCACGTTATTGGCTGAATTGGGAGCAGATCCTAGTGCTGGCTCGAGGCGAGAGGTGGACTTATCACCTGAGGAACGGTTAGCGCTTGCACAGGACCAAGAATAGTTTGCTAGAGATAGAGAGTCATGATTACAGTGCGGGAAGTAGATAATAGGATGCAGGAGGACAGACTTATGAGTACGCGGACACAATCATCTTGGCGCACGCTGATGCGTTTTGGTGTCGTTAGCCTGGCTCTTAGCGCGGTGGCTATCGCTTTTATGGCGATTCCTAGTGCTGAGGAAGCCGAGGCGACGGCAGAAGGTTATATCAGTGGTGTGGTCGAAAGTAGCGCTGGCCCTGAGGCCGGCGTGTGGGTTATTGCCGAAACTGAAGAATTAGAGACGAAATTTGCCAAGATTGTTGTTACTGACGACAGTGGCCACTTCGTATTACCAGAGCTTCCAGATGCGACCTACGACGTGTGGGTTCGGGGCTACGGTCTCGTTGATTCTGAGAAGGTTAAGTTATCGCCGACGACTGAGGACGTTAGCTTGACGGGTGTTGTTGCGCCGAACGAACAAGCGGCCGCGCAATACTATCCTGGCAATTACTGGTACTCGTTGATCGAACCTCCCGCAGCCAGTGAATTTCCTGGCACAGGGCCGAGTGGAAATGGTATTTCCCCGGGTCTGAAAAGCCAGGCAGCATGGCTGGACATCATGAAACAAGGGTGTCAGTTGTGTCACCAACTTGGGAATACTGCAACGCGCGAAGTGCAGCATGTTGACGAATTTGATTCGACTGCAGCGGCGTGGGACCATCGCGTGCAGACTGGCCAGCGCGGAACGGCGATGAGTGCGACACTGAGTCGCTTCGGTCGACAGCGCGCACTTGATATGTTCGCTGATTGGTCAGACCGTATTGCGGCCGGTGAAACTCCGGAGCGGCCGCCGCGCCCAGCAGGGAAAGAGCGTAACCTAGTCGTTACGTTGTGGGACTGGGGTACGGATTCTTCTTTCATTCACGATGAAATTACAACTGATAAGCGGAATCCGACTGTCAATGGCTTTGGTCCGGTTTATGGTGTGTCCGCTGGCCATGGCAGTTTGACAATTGTTGATCCGGTTGCGAATAGTGCAGTTGAACTTCCTATTCCTGTTCGCCCAGAAGACCCCAATGCTGTGCCTTCACGGTTTCCACAGGAACAGCTCGAGCCTTCTTACTATTGGGGCGATCAGTTGCTTTGGGGACGCGGTGGTCCAGATGGACAGGAGAACTCTTCTGACCCACACAACCCGATGATGGATCAAAAGGGTCGTGTTTGGATGACATCGACGATTCGGGCTCGCCCAAATCCTGATTGGTGCAAGGAAGGTTCGGACAACAAGTATGCGAAATACTGGCCGATCAATATGAGTGGGCGCCAGGCTTCGTACTACGATCCTGAAAGTGAAGAGTTTGTTCTCATTGACACTTGCTACGGCACACATCACCTGCAGTTTGCAGAGGATGCCAATGACACACTGTGGTTTAGTGGCGACAGTAATTCCATTGGGTGGATTGATACCAAAACTTACGATGAAACTGGCGATGAGCGGTATTCGCAGGGCTGGTGCCCAACAGTCATCGATACCAATGGCGATGGAAAAATCACGAAACCGTGGAATGAACCGAATCGCCGGGGCGAGGTTGAGATTGATCCGAGTCAGGACACGCGAATCGTAGGTTTTGGGTATGGCATCATCGCCAGTCCCACCGATGATTCAATTTGGATCACTCGTACCGGTCCGTTTCCGGGTCGACTCGTTCGTCTTGACCGTGGCGATAATCCTCCAGAGACCTGTGTCGCTGAAGTGTATGAGCCGCCATCGATTGAGAATCCCAACGTTGATGCCGACCAAACCGGGTTTGCACCTCGGGGGATTGATGTTGACCGGAATGGCATCATTTGGACTGCATTGTCAGGCAGTAGTCAGATGGCCAGCTTTGATCGCTCAAAGTGTGCTGTGACGAGTGGGCCGACCGCGACGGGCCAGCACTGCCCTGAGGGCTGGACGGTTTACACCACCCCAGGTCCGCAAATGAAGAACGTTGAAACACCTGGTAGTGCGGACTTTCATTACTACAGCTGGGTTGACCAGTACAACACCCTTGGACTCGGTGAGAATATTCCGATTGCTGATGGATCGACGTCCGATTCATTGTTAGCGCTGGATCCAGACAGTGGAGAATGGACTGTTCTTCGAGTGCCGTATCCGATGGCGTTTTACTCGCGTGGTCTTGACGGTCGTATCGACGATCCCAATATTGGTTGGAAGGGTCGTGGATTGTGGGCTAATTACGGTTCAAATTACATCTGGCACACTGAAGGTGGGAAGGGAACCAAGAGCAAGATGGTCCACTTCCAAATGCGGCCGAATCCGCTGGCAAAATAGCGGTTGTAACAATCGGTCAGTTGTGTTCGTTGTTAAGGGTAAGGGGACAGGCGCTATGTCGGCGTCTGTCCCCTTCGTTTTTATGGTTTGGTGGGAGACGCATCCCTTTAGAAGACCAACCGTTGGGATGAGACAGGTAGTGGCAGAACAATGACTAGGTGGAGAGCGATGCTTTCAGGACGATATTTTTTTCTGGCGAGTATGTTGTTTGTTATTGGATGCGGGTCATCGGGTACACCTGAGCCCGCTGGTGTGGTGGATGCAGAGCCCGCGGCGTTTCCACCCCCGTACCACGTGTACGTTACGAATGAAGCCGGGGGTGACCTGACTGTAATTGCCGGAGAGTCTCACGATGTGCTTGCCACGATTCCTCTCGGTAAGCGGCCTCGTGGTATCAAGGTGTCTCCTGACAGCACGCAACTGTTTGTTGCTTTAAGTGGTTCACCACCAGCACCACCAGGAACCGATGAGAGTACGTTACCGCCGCCAGATCGCGAAGCAGATGGTATTGGCATCGTCGACATCGCGTCACAAGAGCGCGTTAATTTGGTCCGTGCGGGAACTGATCCTGAACAAGTTGCTGTTAGCGCCGACGGATTGCGACTTTATGTTGCCAATGAAGATGCTGGCGTGGCGAGTGTTGTCGACATCGCGAGTGGTGATGTTCTCGCCAGTCTTGAAGTCGGGGGTGAGCCGGAAGGTGTTCGTATCAGCCCTGACGGGTCGGTTGTTTACGTGACATCCGAGGAAGACAACCAGGTGTCGGTGATCGATACGGCTGCCAATGAAGTGATTGCGCAGTTTGAAGTCGGGGCAAGACCACGAGCTTCTGCGTTTGCCCCGAGTGGGGATCGGGCCTATGTGACCGCTGAAAATAGTGCAACCGTACATGTGATTGATACAACGGCGCACGAAGTGGTTCACACGATCCAGCTGACAGGAGAAATGGTTCGGCCAATGGGTGTTGTCGTTTCTCCCGACTCGTCAGTTGTGTATGTTACGACCGGACGAGGTCGTTCCGTTATTGCGATTGACGCGATGACGTATGAGCCTGTTGCCTCCGTTGAGGTAGGAACGCGTCCGTGGGGTATCGCGATTACTCGTGACGGACGGTATCTCTACACGGCGAATGGTCCGTCGAATGACGTCAGCGTAGTCGACACGGAGTCAATGAGTGTTGTCGCCACGGTGCCTGTTGGCGAGAGACCCTGGGGTGTAGCAATTATTGAATGAATGTGATGGGCCTGGTGTGTATCGGATGGTGCTTGTAGGAAATGAGTTTGCCATTCATCGGCTCGATGTGACCCGTTGAAGGAGAATCAATGCGTGAGCAGAAAATGAGAATCGGAATGACGTTGACGGTGCTTATCGTCGGTGTCATAACCGTGATGGCGCGTTCCGTCGTTGAAGTCTCGCAGACACCAACTGCGGACGAACTTGCGGAGATGACGTCTATTCGTCCTGTTCCTGGAAAAAATGGTTTATACGTGATTCCAGGTTACGACGGTGGCACAACGGGTGGTAATGTTGCTGTTCGTGTTACGAATGACGGTGTCATTTTGGTCGATAACAAATTTCCATACAGCTTTGAAATGATATCGACCGAATTACGTAAGGTGACCTCGTTGTCTGTTAAATATGTCCTTGATACTCATCATCACAATGACCATAGTGGAAGCAACGCAGATTTTATGGCTGTTGGTGAAGTCATCGCCCATAAGAATGCACGTCGAAACATTGTCCGAAACAACCTGACCGGGGCGCCTCGAGTAGTTTTTGGTGACGAGACATCAGTATTTCTGGGAGGTGTGGAAGTGCAGGCCCATCACTTCGGTAGAGGCCATACAAATGGTGATGCCGTGGTATTTTTCCCTGATTTAAAAACCGTGCATACCGGTGATCTGTTTATTTGGGGAAAGCGTTCTGATGGCAGTACTTTGTCGCCATTTATGGATTACCGCAACGGCGGAAGTGGCCTTGAGTGGACGGCGACGCTTGATGGTGTACTCGAACTAGACTTTGATACCGTAATTCCCGGCCATGGCCCCGTGTTGACCAAAGATGAAGTACGAACGTTTCGTGACCGTATGCAAGCATTACAAGACCGGATGCGTGCTGCGATCGACGGAGGCGCAACTCGCGACAATATTGTAAGCCGGGTTGAGACAAATGATCTTGACTGGCCGTTTCGACCGACCGCACTTCAGGCATTTTATGATGAAGTAGTCGCTGCGCAATAGGAGAATTAAGCATGACATTCCACCGCTTCGTTCAACATTCGTGGACTAGCGGATGATGGTTACCTTTACAGTAGTGTTGATGTCACAATGACAGTGACCCCTTAAGTTCGTCTTGTGTGGAGGCTTAGTTCTCACGGGTGTTGCATCTCGGTGATTGCAGTGTTGTCTGTGTCGTTGGGTGGTTTACTAGTAGCGCAGGGGTCGACATTGAAGGTCACGGCACCGGTTGCGCAATCACCGGCTCATCACGTATTTGTGTCGACTGCAACACCGATACTAACTAGTACCAGCGCAGTCGCGCTTTATGATTCTGGCCGGTTATTCGAACAATACTTCGAGCTAGAGAAAGTTGAAAGAGATGGTCAGACAACACTCTTCGAGACCGGCCATGCTGTGGCCTTACCGGCGGGAGCTTTCTACACTGTTCGAAGTCCTCTCGTT
>MDTE01045089.1_pt1 | contig 24963 bp, 29 predicted proteins | sample 811231 | NCBI WGS metagenome assembly MDTE01 (sample SAMN05326651, study PRJNA326480) | marine metagenome | isolation source: seawater | place: Indian Ocean: Red Sea | collected 2010 | reverse complement strand
GAACAACTAGACGAACTGCCACTTAATGTGCGTCAGGGCTATAATTTTGCGCTCGGCGATCAGAATTTCTCCGTCATGAGCGATGATTTCCTGAACGAGCTGGGCGAATTGCCAAAGCCCCTCACGAATGATCTGCGCGAAGCATGGCAGATTCCCGATGAAGGCCCAAGCCGCTAAGCCTCTCTACACTTCATCCGATAATTGATGCAAAAGCGACGCCAGACGTTGCGAACATACCGCATCCCATTCACCATCCACATGCTCCGGCCGCCAATGGCGCTGGAATGCCGCAATCACGTCACGCGTCAGCGCATCCCACTCGCCCGACACCGGTAAACCATAGCCAAGCTTGTTCAAATCCGCCTGCAATTCTGCCACTTGCGCCCCCTCGGTTTCAGCTGCATGGGGTGGCAACAATTCCGTCGGCCACAGCCCCACGCCCTGCTTGGCAAATGCCGCCCACGGAAACAGCTCACCCGGATCCTGCTTGCGTGTGGGCGCCACATCGCTATGCCCCACCACATTGCGAGGCGCAATAGCATGGCGCGCAACAATCGCTTGCGCCAATTTCAACACCGCATCGGTTTGCACCGGCGGAAAAGCGCGATAGCCAAATTCATGGCCGGGATTCACAATCTCAATGCCGACCGAGCGCGCATTCACATTCGTATGGCCGCGCCATGCGCTCACCCCTGCATGCCATGCGCGTTGCTCTTCATCCACCAGCTGAAATATACGTCCGTCTTCTTCCACCAGCCAATGCGCCGACACGCTTGCCTCCGCCTCGTACAAACGCTGCAGTGCGGCCTCACCGCTTTGCATGCCCGTGTAATGCAGTACCAGCATATCGATCGACTGGCCTTTGCGGCTATCAAAATTAGGGGATGGTGTGCGGATAATATCCATGGGAAAGCTCCTCGCGTTAGCACCATTGATGCCAAATAGCCGCCCCAATGTCTATTATAGCTTGTCGATGGTTGCCGCCAATTTCGGCCGGCGCATGTTAATGATCGCCACGCCAATCAGCGTCAGCACGCCACCAGCAAGCATCTGGTTGGTCAGCGGCTCATGGAAGAAATACACGCCCCCAAGCAGCCCCACCACGGGCACCAACAGCGAAAACGGCGCCACCTGACTCACATTGTAGGTGCGCAGTAATAAATACCAACAGCCATAGCCCACAATGGTCGAAAACACCGCACTATAGCCTATCCCCACCCATGCCGTCCACGGCGCGGTTGGCACATAGTCCAGCGGATTGCCCTCGAATATCCACATAATAACCGCCACCTGCGGCAGCGACAGCAGCCCTGTCCATGCCAGCAATGGCAGGATCCGCACCTCGCCCATACGCTTCATATAGATGTTGGTGATCGCCCAGGCGAGCGCCCCCAGACAGGCCAGCCCGAACGCAAATAAATGCGCCTCCACGCGCGGTGTGCCCGCCACCACCATCGCACCCACAAACGCAATCGCCATGCCGGTGATACGCCACGCGCCCAAACGATCCTTCAAAAACACTGCGCCGAGTATACAGGTAAACGGTGCACCCAGCTGCACCGCTACGACGGTGCTCGACACATCAAGCCCCATGTGAATAGCGACAAACACCAGCCCGAAATGCATCACCACGGTAAGGTTTGCCAGCAACCATAACTGCCCCCACCCCCGCTCAGGCTTGGACGTAAATGGTAATAAAAGCAGCGCCACCAAGGCATAACGAATAAAGGTAGTCATAAAGGGCGGGAAATGCAGTACGGCGAATTTGGAGGCCGAAAAATTTCCGCCCCAACACAGCGCCACCAGAATCGCCAGAACTATATGTATCGGTTTCATACCCTTCGATGTATAGGCCGAAAGCGAAAAGCACAAGCAAAATGTATAATTGCTTATACAGTAAGAAAAGCGCAGAAATCCTAATAAAAAAGCGAGGCGCACCTGACAGCAAACACCCCGCTTTTTCGTTCTTTTCAAAAACCTCTGGTCTTTGTCCACAGAATTTGATATTCTGCGCGTCCGAGAAAAAAGAGGGCTCAAGGAAAACCTCAAGCCCACAAGTCGCTCGGCAAGCAACTGGTTATCGGTCCGCAAAGAGACCGATTATTTCATCGGCAGGCGTCGCGCTAAATCCTCTTCTGTAGAGAGTGCGCTGGCGCCTTTGCCTTATCTAGCCCCCGCATTCATGCGCGATTTTACAATCGCATCATACGCTGCGTTCACTGCGGCCACCTTCTGGCCAAACAATGCTACCGTCTCTTTGCTCGCGCCTGCGGCCTGATAACGGTCGGGATGGAATTCACGTACCAAGCGGCGGTGCGCATTACGCAGCTCGCGCTCACTTGCATTTTTCTTTACGCCCAGCACCTGATAGGGGTTGCTGCTGCTAGGCACGGTATAACGCCCCACCAGCTGTTTCCACTCAGCGCGCTTCAATCCGAAAATGCGGCTCAGCTCTTCCAGATAATTATATTCTTGTGTGTTCAGTGCGGCATCGGCGGTGGCCACCTGAAACAGGCGATTCAACACCTCGCGGTACAAACTTTTACGCTCAGGATAGAGCGACACGATCTGGCGGGCATATTGATGTGCGGAGGAGAGCTCGTTCATAGCCATCAAAAACAGCGAACGAATCTTGGTTTCTTCTTTGGAGCGCATGGGGAACACATCGCGAAACGCGCGATATTCTTGCGTGCTCACATTATCATCGGATTTAATCAATTTCGCTGCCAGCGCAATCACCGCAAAGGTAAACGCTACATCGCGTGCGGTGTCCGAATCGGTTTCCGCTTTTGCTATTTGTTCAGCACGGGCAAATGTGCCTGTTTGTTCACGCACCACGCTACGCGTCCTTTTCATCTTACCTAGATAGCCAGCCACTGCATGGCTGATGCTATTGTATAGATTGAAATCTTGCTGTCTAGCGTGCATGGGTTAGATGGGCCCGTGTCGTTGTTGGTTGCGTTGAAACCACTATATATAGTTACGATTTCGCCATGACAACCATATTTTGTGTACTTATCCACAAGGAATTGCAATCGCGCATAGTTCGTTGCTTAAATACAACAACGCCCACGCAAACATTATGCGCAGGCGTTGAAAACATACATATCGGCTTGTCCGTGTGATCGGGGTAACAGAACCCCTTACACAGCATCCATCAATTGCTGTTTAGCCACGGCCAGCAAGCGATTCATCTCGGCGCGCACTTCCTCACCCGAAATTTCGATACCTGCTGCTTGCAAATCAGCCAGCACTTTGCGCTTCACATCATCGTCGCCCGGCTCATCAAAATCAGCCACCACAACTTCTTTTGCATACGCCTCTGCATCGGCATCGTCTTTGCCCAACTGCTCTGCCGCCCACAAGCCCAAAAGCTTATTGCGACGAGCAATCACTTTAAACTGGAGCTCTTCATCGCGCGCATATTTATTTTCAAAAGCTTTTTCCCGTTCATCAAAACTGCTCATTTCTCTCTCCTGTGATTGACGAAAGCGTTGTTTACTGTATGGTGTAGCTCGTAACCCAATATCACAGGAAACGCAACCGCTATGGCGAAAGAACCTATTTACGAGGGTAAGGCTAAAAAACTGTTTGAAGGCCCCGAACCCGGCACTCTGATTCAACATTTCAAAGACGACGCAACTGCTTTTAATAACAAGAAAAAAGCATCCATCAGCGGCAAGGGCGTCATCAATAATCGCATCACCGAATATATTTACTCGCGCCTGAGCGAGATTGGCGTGCCAAACCATTTCATCCGCGGCGTGAATATGCGCGAGCAATTGGTGCACGCGGTGGAGATTATTCCGTTGGAAATCATCGTGCGCAATTATGCCGCTGGCAGTTTTGCCGAGCGCTTTGGCGCCATTGAAGGCGAGCCGCTGGGCATGCCGCTAATCGAATTCTGCCTGAAGCAGGACGAGCTGGGCGACCCATTCATCGCCGAAGACCATATCTATGCATTTGATCTGGCCGACCCGATTGAAGTGGAAGAAATCCGCCACTATGCTGTGCGCATCAACGACTTCCTAAGCGGCATGTTCCTTGGCGCCGGCATCAAACTGGTTGATATGAAACTGGAATTTGGCCGCGTGTTTGACGGCGAAACCTTCCAGGTGGTCCTCGCCGACGAAATCAGCCCCGACACCTGCCGCCTGTGGGATATTGAAACCGGCGAGAAAATGGACAAAGACCGCTTCCGCCGCGATCTGGGCGATGTCGCCGAATATTACCGCGAAGTGGCCAAGCGTTTGGGTATCAACACCGAAGCCGCCGTGCTGAAAGTGGTAGATAGCGACAAAAATAAACGCTCGACTAGCAAAAAAACTCCCGCTAAAAAACCTGCGGCGAAGAAAACCACTGCAAAGAAAAAACCGACAGGACGCAAATAACCATGAAGGCGAAAGTGCATATCACACTGAAAAACGGTGTACTCGACCCACAAGGCCAGGCCATTGCTAATGCTCTGGATCATCTGGGATTTGAAGGCGTAGACAATGTGCGTCAGGGCAAATATATCGAGCTGGATCTGGCCGATGCACCACGCGACAAAGCCGAAGAAACGGTGAAGTCCATGTGCGAAAAGCTGCTGGCGAACACCGTTATCGAGAATTATCAGTTTGAACTGGTGGACTAGCCCATGAAATCAGCGGTTATTATTTTTCCCGGCTCCAATTGCGACCGCGACATCTACACCGTCATGGAAGCCAACGACCTGCACCCACACAAAGTGTGGCATGGCGATAGCACCCTGCCCGACGGGCTGGATGTGATTGCCGTACCGGGCGGCTTCTCATATGGCGATTATTTGCGCGCAGGCGCGATGGCCGCGCACTCGCCCATCATGAAAGAAGTCGTAGCATTCGCCAACAAAGGCGGTTTGGTACTGGGCGTATGCAATGGTTTTCAGATTCTGACCGAATGCAAATTGCTGCCCGGCACCCTCATGCAAAACAACCACCTGAAATTCAATTGTCAGGAAGTGCTGTTGCGCGTGGATAATACCGACAGCGCCTTCACCCGCAATTACACCAATAAGCAGGTAATCAACGTCCCGATCGCGCATCACGAAGGCAATTATTTCGCCGAAGCCGACACCGTGAAAGCGATGGAAGATAATCAACAAATTGCCTTCCGCTATTGCGATGCGCAAGGCGGGCTTAGTGACGATGCCAACCCGAATGGCTCTACCGCGCACATTGCGGGCGTGCTGAACGAACAGAAAAATGTGCTGGGTCTGATGCCCCATCCGGAACGCCATGCCGACACGTTGCTCGGCGGGCTGGATGGCAAAGCCTTGTTCGAGAGCCTCGCCTCCGCCGCTTAAAGCACTGATATCACTGCATTAAGCAGACTTAACGCAACTGTCACACACAGCAGCGATGCGCGTGCTATACTGTATAATAACGTAATATAGTTTTATTGATATGGCATCACGATCTTACAGAATACCAAGTGCGGAAAAACCGACCTTCTTCAACATTGAAGCGGCGATCGGCACTGGCATATGGCCGGGCGTGGGCACGGTTATCGGCGCGTTTATGGGCAAAGGACGCATGGAACGAGAAGCCCAATATGGCAAGATTGTCGACAAGCCTACCTTCTTCAATAAAGGATTCTTTGCAGGCTTGCTGTTTGTGCCCACCGTGTTAGCCGCTGGCTTTGCCATTGGCGGTATGGCGCTGACAGGCGGAGCCGTAGCAGTAGCCGCTGCCATTCCATCAGCTATCACCTGGGGATTAGCACGCAAAGGCGCAATGGAACACCGTTATGAAGCTGCACAGGCCATGTATGAAGGCCGCCAGCATCAGGGCGATGTACGTGCACAGGCACAAGCGCTGGCACAGGAACGCGCACAGCAATTTGGCGTGACCGAACAAGAAATGGCGCAGCTGAATGACCGTCTGCGCAGTGGGCAGGGCCAGCAGGTCAGCCACGCCGCACAGGTAGAATCTGCACGCGAAGCAAGCCCCTACACCGAAGCTACACGCTAATTTTCATCCCTATAACCCCACACTCACCTAGCGTGATTGTCATATAATCTTCATCCATCTAGCCAAGCTGCGCGCTATAATGGAACATGGAGAATTCATATGCCTAAAGACGGATTATTTTATCTTTCACCGCGCGAGCCGCGCCGCATCAACGCCGAAATGATTATTGGCGCTGTAGCGGGCACGTTTGTGCTGCCCGTGATCGGCACCGTGATAGGTGGCTGGCTGGGCGGCAAAATCGGCGAAGGCCGCATGACGCGAGAGGCAGAACAAGGCATGCTGGTGAGTGAACCACGCGCCGTAAACCGTGATGGCATTGCAGGCGGCATGCTGGGCTTCGGCTTAAGCACACTGGCCGCTGGCGCACTTATCTCGTCCGGAGCATTATGGGCACCTGTCGCCATCGTACTGGGTGCAGCCGCCGTTGTTGGTGGCACTGCGCTGGGCGCACGCCTTGGCAGCAGTAACGGCCAGAACCGCATGCTGCTGGACTATGAACGCGCACGCCACATGCAGCACGAAATGAGCCAGAATCCCGATGTGCCCGATCGCTATGTCGGCAAGTCTGAGAGCAAAGACATAAATACCAACGTAGCACGCGATGCCAGCCTCGGCATTGATGAGACACCCGTTGTTACGCCCGAGGAAAGCGCATTGCTGGATGCCCGCCTGCGTGACAACACCACGCAAGCCACCGAGCATTCTTTTACCGAGGCCGAACAAACCCGCCGCGACACAATCGAGCAGGGCGGCCCGTCTAACGCTATTCATTAATTTCTTGTATTTTTGTCAGCTGTTAACTTTTTAGCTAGCAAAACTGCGGGGTTTAGCCTTTTTGCTTAACGCGCAGTTTAATGCTATATTAATTTTTGTGCGCTAAGATAAATAATAATTAAGCATTAATTAATAAATAACGCACTACAAATAACACCAAGCGACAAAAACAGGGCAGCAAAAGACGATGGGTATTCAATCCTCTTACATTAATCAGATGCATAATCACGCACAACAAGCCGGCGTGGCCGAGCATATCGTGAACGCCGCCACCATGGCCCTGCTGGACATGACCAGTGAACTTGCACCGCACAGCTATGAGCATGTGGTGACCGACGAAGTGACACATGCGAATGCGCCCGATGTGCGCCTGCCCGACGGTGTCGAACTGGGCTAAGCCCGCCCTCATTTCTATGTAGCAAAACGACCGTAAAAGACGTGCCTTTTGGCTTGTCTTACACTGCCTTGGGCACTATGCTGCGCGCCATTGATCAACCATTTCAGATACGCGCAGCCCATGACCGACACCGCTTTTCAACCGACCGAAGAAACCATTGAAGACGGCGCCAAGCCCGACGAGGCATCGAGCGCCCCAACCATCACCAAAGACCTGATCGAAGAACATGGGCTAACCCATGACGAATATGAGAAAGTGCTGAACATTGTCGGCCGCGAGCCGAATCTGGTTGAGCTGGGTATTTTCTCGGTGATGTGGAGCGAGCACTGCTCTTACAAAACCACGCGTAAGCACCTTAAAAATCTGCCCACCAAGGGCGAGCAGGTGATCTGCGGGCCGGGTGAGAATGCCGGTGTAATCGATATTGGCGACAATCAGGCGATTATTTTCAAAATGGAAAGCCACAACCACCCTAGCTTTATCGAGCCGTTTCAGGGCGCAGCTACGGGTGTAGGCGGCATTTTGCGCGATGTCTTCACCATGGGCGCACGCCCCATCGCGCTGATGAACGCACTGCGCTTTGGCGATCCCGGCCATCCCAAAACCCGCCATCTGGTGAGCGGCGTGGTCAAAGGCATCAGCTTCTATGGCAACTGTGTTGGCGTGCCTACCGTGGGCGGCGAATGCAATTTCCACCCGTCTTACAATGGCAATATTCTGGTGAACGCCATGTGCGTCGGCTTGGCCGATCAGGACAAAATTTTTTATTCCGCAGCCTCAGGTGTGGGCAACCCAGTGGTGTATGTAGGTGCCAAAACCGGCCGCGACGGCATTCACGGCGCGACCATGGCGAGCGCCGAGTTTGATGAGAAAACCGAAGAGAAACGCCCGACCGTACAAGTCGGCGATCCGTTCAAAGAGAAACTGCTGATCGAAGCCTGTCTGGAGCTGATGGACACCGATGCAATCATCGCCATTCAGGACATGGGCGCAGCTGGCCTCACCTGCTCGTCGCTGGAAATGGCCAGCAAGGGCGGGCTTGGTATCGAGCTGGATCTGGACAAAGTGCCACAGCGCGAGCCTGATATGTCGGCTTACGAAATCATGCTGTCGGAAAGTCAGGAACGCATGCTGATGGTGCTGAAGCCTGAATGCGAAGAAATGGCGCATGAGATTTTCAAAAAATGGGAGCTGGATGTGGCCACCGTTGGCACCATGACCGACACCGGCCATCTGGTGCTGAAACATAACGGCGAAACCGTATGCGACATTCCGGTTGATCCGCTGTCGGAAGAAGCGCCGATCCTCGACCGTCCGTACATGCCAACCCCAAAACGCGCCGAAGTCAAAGAACAGGACGTGCCCGCACCTGCTAATCTGGGCAAAGCACTCCGCAGCCTGATGGGCAGCCCGGACATTGCCTCCAAACGCTGGATCTGGCAGCAATATGACCACATGGTTGGCAACGACACCGTGGAACGCCCGGGCGGTGACGCCGCCGTGGTGCGCGTGCATGGCAGCAAAAAAGGCGTGGCCATCAGCACCGACTGCACCCCGCGCTATTGCTTTGCTGATCCGATTGAGGGCGGCAAGCAAGCCGTGGCTGAAGCATGGCGCAACCTGACCGCCGTAGGCGCAGACCCGCTGGCCATTACCAACTGCCTCAATTTCGGCAACCCCGAGAAAAAAGAAATTATGGGCCAGCTGGTTGGCTGTCTCGAAGGCATGAGCGCCGCCTGCGAAACCTTCAATTTCCCTGTCGTATCGGGCAATGTATCGCTCTATAACGAAACGCATGGCGAAGGTATTTTCCCCACTCCGGCCATTGGCGGCGTAGGTGTGCTGCCCGATATTGACATGCGCGTTGGCAAAGCGATCACGCATGAAGGCGATCATATTTTGCTGGCAGGCGACACATGGGGCCATCTTGGCAGCTCGCTTTACCTGCGCCACATTGAAGGCCGTGAAGACGGTGCACCCCCACCGGTGGATCTGGATATCGAAAAACGCAACGGCGATGCGGTACGCAAAATTCTGCGTCATGGCTGGGCACGCGCCTGTCACGACATCTCCGATGGCGGCATGTTAGTCGCGCTGGCCGAAATGATGATGCCGAAAAATATCGGTGCATCCATCACCCTCGACCCGGTGATGACACCGCATGCTTTCTGCTTTGGCGAAGATCAGGCGCGTTATCTGTTGGTGGTGCCGCACGAGCATAAAGACACCGTGCTAGTGGGATTAAATCAGGCCGATGTGCCTGTGTTTGAACTGGGCAAAACCGGCGGTGACGATCTGGTGATCGAAGACGTGGTGCGCCTGCCCGTTAGCATGTTGAGCGAAGTGAACGAACTCTGGCTGCCAGGCTATATGTCGGCGTAAAGAAAGGACGTTATGACGCAGGAAAATTATAAGCAAGAAGTACGCGCGCAATACGAAGCCTACCCCTACCCGATGCGCGATCCTAACGATGAGCATAAACAGCTCATCTTCACCTCCAGCGATCAGCTTGATCTGCTGAACCACTATGCGTTCGAAGGCAAGCGCGACTTTAATGAAGCACGCATTCTGATAGCTGGTGAAGGCACGGGCGATGCGTCAATTTTTCTGGCAGAGCAACTGCGCGGCACCAATGCCGAAATTATCGCGCTCGACATTTCCGAGGCCAGCCAGTCCATCGCGCGCGCACGTTCCGAAGCGCGTCAGCAAACCAACATTCAGCACCTGCATGGTTCGCTGTTGGATGTGGCCGAGATGGACCTTGGCATGTTCGACTATATTAGCTGCACAGGCGTGTTGCATCACCTGCCCGACCCACAAGCCGGGCTGCAAGCACTTGCCAGCGTGTTGAAAGATGACGGCGCAATGGGCCTTATGCTTTACGGCGAAATCGCGCGCAAAGCCATCTATAATATGCAGGCATTGATGCGTCATTTTATCACCGATGACATGGCACCACAGAAGAAGGTGGAAGCCTGCCGTGCGATATTACAGCAAATGCCCAAGAGCAATTGGGTCGCACAACATATGCAAGCGTACGCTGCCGAGATTCAGACGAATGGCGATGCTGCTGTGTATGATCTGTTTTTGCATGCACAGGATCGCGCCTATACCATCCCTGAAGTGTATGCATTTGTCGAAGACGCAAACCTGCAACTGGTGGACTTTATAGCCAGTGAAGCGCATGCTTCCACCATTTATGAGCCTATTCTCTATCTGAAAGATCAGGCATTATTGCAGCGCATAGGCGAGATGGACAAAGCACAACGCTATGCCATTGGTGAGGCGCTGGCCTGCACGGTCACACGCCATATCTTCTATGTGTCAAAGCAAACGCGCACGCCTGCTTCTGTTACCGATCATAGCAATATTCCCGCATGGCATATCGGTTATGCGGACGGTAATTACAGCGAGCAGATTGCCGACCAGCTGCGCGGCACACCGCAAGACAGCAATTTGCGCATTGAGGTGCGCAAAGGCCAGACGCTGCTGATCACCAAACGCCGCTATACTGCCGAGCTTTGTGGCGCCATTGATGGCCAACGCAGCATGCAAGCCATCATCGACCATGTGATCGCCGACAATGCACTACAAGACACGCAGGCAATACGTAAAGAACTGGCAGACGATCTGCAAAATTTGCTGCTGCAAATGCACCGTTTCCACTACATCTTTTTGCGCGCAGCACACGTGCCGCCCTTCCCTAGCCTGCGCGAGATTCTCGACCGTGGCACTAACGCCACCCAATCCGATGAGGAGGACGCCGCATGAGCACTTCGACCGCACCGAAAGTAAAAGCGCAATACGAGTCCTACCCCTATCCGCCACGCAAGGCCGAACAGGAAGACAAGCGCCTGCTTACCACCGCGATGGATGCACTCGATACCATCAGCCATTATGGCTTTGGCGGGGCATTTGATCCGACGGGCAAACGCATCCTGATCGCGGGTGAAGGCACAGGTGATTCGACCATTTATCTGGCAGAGCAACTGCGCGACTATGATACTGAAATCGTCGCGCTTGATTTCTCGCAAACCAGTCAGGAAATCTCCAAAGCGCGACTAAAGGCGCGTGGGCTAAGCAATGTGCAATCCGTCCATGGCTCGCTTTTGGAACTGGATAGCATGGAACTCGGCCAGTTCGACTATATCAATTGTTCTGGCGTGTTGCACCATCTGGAAGATCCGCTGGCAGGCCTGCAACAATTAAAAGCAGCCCTCACCGATGACGGCGTGATCGCCCTGCTGCTCTACAGCACCGTTGGCCGCATGCCAGTCTATAACATGCAACATGCTATGCGCCTTGTAAGCGCCGAAGACGATAGCGATGCGCAGCGTATTGCAATATGCCGCAGTATTTTGCAGGACCTGCCCGCCACCAATTGGCTGCAGGGTATGCGTCAAAGCGTGACCAACGAAATCAATTATTACGGCGATGCGGGTCTGTATGATCTGTTCCTGCACTCGCAGGATCGCGGCTACAGTGTGGAAGATATCTATGCATTGCTGGGTGATGCACAGATGGAGATGATCGACTTTATTGGTCTGCAATCCAACGCCGCAGTACTCTATGCGCCCGAGGCCTTTGTGCCATCGCAGGCAGAGGCTATGAAGAACATGAGCAAGCAAGAACGCTATGCCATTGCCGAAAAAGCGGGCTGCCACATTCCGCTGCATATTTTCTACGCCTCCAAAAAAGCCAAAACCCCTGCGCAAAGCACAAACGAACATCTGATCCCTATATGGGCCAGCCAGAAGGTGGGCAGCAATATGGGCGAACAGATCATTCAGGCATTTGAAGGCAAAGACGAAGGCACCGCCTTGTCACTGACCGCACAAGGCCAGATCGGGGTGCAGGTCACGCTTGCTAAACGCAGCTACACCACCGCGCTGCTGCAAGCAATCGATGGCGAACGCAGCCTTGCCGAGATTATCCAACATGTCTGCGCGGAACATAAGGCCGAGCCAGATACCGTGCGCACACAACTGCGCGAATTGTTCTTTAGCCTGCACATGCAGCATTTTCTGATGTTGCGCAGCGCCGACAGCCCACGCTGGCCGTCTACGGCAGAGCTGCAGGCCCGCGTTTCACAAAGCTAGAGGAGTTCTACCATGCCAATGAGCGCCGACGAAATAACCCAGCGTATCCAATCTGCATTCCCCGACGCTACCGTCACACTGGTGGATCTGGCAGGCGACAACGACCATTGGGAAGTGGAAGTCGTATCCGCCTCATTCAAAGACATGTCACGCGTGCAACAACACAAAGCTGTCTACGCCGCACTCGGACAAGATATGGGCACCACCCTGCACGCACTGGCGGTAAAAACCAAGGCGGCCTAAATGCGGCTGGCCTTGCATTTGCAGGCGCTAATGCCTATATAAAGCAGACAAACAAAGGAACTGATATGACTGACAATCCCGTATTCGACCGTATTCGCGATGATGTTACTTCCAACGATGTTGTGCTGTTTATGAAAGGCACACGCAAGCTGCCTCAATGCGGCTTCTCTGCCACCGTGGTTGCGGTGCTGGAACGTTTGGGCGTAGAGGAATACAAGGATGTGAATGTGTTGCTCGATATGGAATTGCGTCAGGGCATTAAAGATTTTACCGATTGGCCAACCATTCCCCAGCTCTATGTGAAGGGTGAATTTATCGGCGGTTGCGACATTATTAAAGAAATGTACGAGGCCGGTGAGCTGCGCGAATTGTTGCAGCAAAAAGGTGTGCCGCTGAAAGACCAGGCCGCGTAAATCTAGCGCTCGCGCCCACCACCTTTTTCTTTGCCTTTATTGACGGTAGCAGACAGCTCACCTAAATCGTTGCGGCTGGTAATATCCATATTTTGCAACACGCCTTTTTTGGCCAGATCCTGCCCAATATCCTCCACCTGTCGCGCCATGTCAGGGCGCGCTAAAAAGGATTCACGCAATTTACGCAACGTTTCCTGGCTCAGCATATGCGCCAGCCAGCGTTGCATCAGACCTTTTTCCTGCTCCTTGGCGCGCTCTTTTTCCTGCTCCAGCAGCACATCCAGCTCGCGGGCTTTTTCTTCGTTCTGTTCCTTCACCATCGCGCGCAATTTTTCGACAATGGCAATACGCACCTGCTGCGGCGCACCTTCTACCAGTGCCGCCAAATCCAAATCCACATCCTGATCTCCTGCCAAGACAGCATCCATCAGCTGCTGCAACTCTTCATCCAGATCACGCAGGATGGTTTCAATATCATCATCAGTCAGCGAATCACGTGACATGTCATACCCACTTTCATCTGTTAGATAGTGTAGCATAAAAAAAGGGGCTTTACGCAAACGTAATCCCTCATGGCGAAGACAAGCGCAAAAACTACCACTCCCTTATGGTAATGGATAATGCTTCACCCGGCCTCCCCCGGGTGAAGCATTTTTTTTGCCCAAAAAAATCGCCAAAAAAAAGGGCTGCATAAAAACGCAGCCCATGACGAATGACAAGCAAAAGAATTTGAAATTAACGCGAGTAATACTCGATCACCAGATTTGGTTCCATTTTCACTGGATACGGAATATCCATCAGTTTAGGAACACGCAAATAGGTGGCTTTGAAATTCTTGATATCCATCTCAATATAGTCTGGAATGTCACGCTCAGGCTGTTGCAGCGCTTCCAGAACCATAGGGATCTGACGCGATTTTTCTTTCACTTCGACTACGTCACCTTCATTCAGGCGGTAGGATGGAATGTTTACTTTTTTACCGTTCACTTTTACGTGGCCGTGGTTGATGAACTGGCGTGCCGCATATACGGTTGGCACCACACACATACGATAAACCACAGCATCCAGACGGCGCTCCAGCAGACCCACCAGATTCTCGGAGGTGTCACCTTTAATGCGGATCGCTTCGCCATAGATTTTACGGAATTGCTTCTCGGTCAGGTTACCATAATAACCTTTCAGCTTTTGCTTCTCGCGCAGCTGAATACCAAAGTCGGACAGTTTCTTACGACGGCCTGCACCATGCTGGCCTGGACCATAACTGCGACGATTAACCGGATCTTTACCGCGACCCCACAGGCTTTCACCCAGACGGCGGCTAATTTTATATTTTGAACTAACTCGTTTAGACATTGCTTAACCTTTCTTTGCTTCTGCACTGTCATTCTATGCCCGAAAGCACAGGTCATTCTCACAGTTATTACTCTAATCATCGGGGATAGGAGAATGTGCTACGCACCCAACTAAGCGCGGGAAAATAGCACTACCCCGTTAAATGTCAACGAGAAATGGAGATTTTTTCACAGAGAAATGAATAGGATAATTCTAAATAGCGATTAGGCGTTGAGGCCTTGCTGTTGTGCTGGCGCACCCGTGCCCAAATGCTGCGCGGCATCGCCCGCCTGAATCTGGGTATTGCCAATGGTTGGGCCTACCGGATAATCATATCCGCCTGCACTTACACGCTGTGGATGCTGATTATATTGCTGCTCGTAAGCAGCATTCAATTGTGGGTTTTCGTCAATCATGCTGCGTGGATTCGCAAAGCCTTGTTCGTTCAGTGGTACTTCGGGTGCTTCGCGTTTTCCAAACAACGCTTTACCACCATAATACGCACCTGCGCCGAGTCCGGCCAGTGCCACCAATTGCGGCATACCTTTGGTACCCCACTTGGCCACTTCCAACGGCGCACGCATAACCGCTAATGAGGCTTCCAGTCCCCAGCGGAACGGAGCCGTCACCACACGTCCAGCTGTCGTGCCTGCTTTCGCACCGCCCGATAGCATCTCTGGCACGGCCTTTGCCGACGCCCATAGCCCTTCGCCGATACCGCCGATGGCTTTGCCGATGCCTTCTATCTGTCCGCGTACTGACATATTACCGTGTTACCTGTTAATTACCGTGTTGCTTCTTGTTCGGCTGCAGCATCGCGGCTTTCCTGTGCCGCCTGCGCATGCGAAGCGCTTTGTTTAGCTTCAATACGATCCACCATCGATGCATCGGCCGACACATCTTCGCGGTGATCTTTATATGCTTCCAGCATTGCATTCTGACGCTGGCGCGATGGGCCGCCCTGCACCATACCTTCATGCTGCGCACCGCCTACCACAACGGGTACCGGCACACGCGACTGCGGGTCGGTTGCCAAACGATGCAAGACTGCATTTTGCAATTGTTGCTGCTGAATACCCAGCGCATACTCGGTCGCTTTGCCTTGTTGCGCCAATTGATTTTCTTTTCCTACACGGCCAACACCATGCGCGGCACCGCCTACGGTACCAAAGCCCAGCCCAGCACCTGAACCCAGCAATGCGCCGGGAATCGCGCCGATCAAACCGATCGCGCCTGCACCCAGCACGCTGGTAATCAAACTGCCAACACCCGAACCGAGTGCGCTTAGTGCGCCTGCACCTTCTGCAGCGCCCAGTGCGCTCAATGTGCCTGCGGCCAATTCACCACCGGTTACTGCCGCGCCTACAGCACTTCCCATTGCGCCCAGTAGTGCAAAACCACCGCCAAATGCAAATGCAGGAATCGCCACCGCCAACAAGCCAATGCCCGCGCCCCATAAAAGGCCACGGCCAATGCCTTTGCCGGCACCTTTCACTGTTTCATATCCGGTGGTACCAACGGCAGATGCTGCTGTATGTTCGCGTCCGTGAATTACTGGTTTAGCCATAATATTGTCGCTTAAATAAAGCGTCCTCACTAAAAATTCTTTTCTAACGTAAAGTTATTCTAGCAAGTCTGACAAATGCTGTGTGTGAAGCTTTTGTGACAGTTTATGACAAAAAGGAAGGCATTTCCGCGCTCTAGCGGCCCATGCCAGAGTCGTTGCTCAATGCAGGCTGATTATAGCCGAAGCGTTCATCTTCTTCGCGCTCGGTAATAATCTCATTAAATCCAACATCGCGTTCCAGATTAAATTCACGCGCTCGCTCAGCTGAACCACGTGCCGGTTGACGATGCGGGTGTTCCTGCTCACCAATCACATTGCTGATGCCTCCGGTCAGGCCACCTGCGACTGTGCCAACCCCAGCACCAACCATTACGCCCATTGCGCCTCCAGCAAGGGAAGCGCCCAGCACGCCCAGCAGACCGCCTGCGCCACCTGTGGCCACGGTGAACACACCAAAGGCAAGTCCGGTCAGCAAGCCCACCATACCGCCGGCACGTGCGCCACCCGCCAACCCATCAAATATGCCGGTCACGGTGCCAACGACAAAATCTTTTGCCCAGGTTATCGGTTCTAAAATGCGAATGGTTCGCTCCTAATAGCTATAGTTACTCACTATCAGTATAGACAAAGCGCACCACCAGCACAAATGAAGCTTTTGTGACAAAGAAAAATAAGCCGCTGATATTCAGCTATTTTTGATTATTACGTATCGCACGCAAAATGCCACGCCATGTGCGCACTTCCTGTTCGCTCAGGCCATTACGTTGCAGCATCGCACGGATATTGCGCCACATGGCTGGTTTTTTCTCGGCCACCCGCCAGAAATTTGCCGCATCCAACTCCGCTTCCAGATGATCGAACAACCCATATAGCGTGGCCTTATCCGCCAGCGGCGGCGCATCGCCAGATGACGACGCCGCTGTCGCATCGCCTGCACTTACAAACCATTCATACGCCAGTACCACTACGGCCTGCGCAATATTCAGCGAGGGATTATCGGGATGCACGGGAATACTCACCACCGCATCACATAGCGCTATTTCTTCGTTGCTGAGGCCACTGCTTTCACGCCCAAACACAATGCCCACCTGCCCTTGCACAGATTGCGAAGCCGCCTCGCGTGCGCTCAGCTGCGGCAGGCTAAGCTCGCGTTGGCGCGCCGTGCTGGCACACACATACTGCAAATCAGCCAGCGCATCCTCCAACCGTTCATACACCGTAGCCGCCTCTATAATATGATCTGCATGCGCGGCCATTTCATGGGCTTTAGGGTTAGGCCAGCCATCGCGCGGCGCCACGATGCGCAAATCCGACAAACCAAAATTATGCATGGCACGCGCTGCGGCACCAATATTCTCGCCCATTTGTGGGTGGCTTAAAATAATAGCTGTCATCTACTCTCCCTTACAGCCATACGCATAGGCATTTGTCATCATATTGTCACGTGTATTAAGGTTTTTTTTATTATATTCCCTGCCATAGATACGTTCAGCAAGGGGAACAAAGATGGCTGAAATTTTTGACTTTTTGAAAGAGCAAGCGAGGCGTGCACGCGGAGAATTTGAGCGTATGTTCGAACAGATCCAGCGCGAAAGACCCGATGACATAGAACGCGCCAAAGCCGAAAAAGGGGACCCTGCCAAGCCTAAGCGAGCCAGAGGACACTACACGGATGCAGCAGCAGAATCGCCGATCGCAGAAGCTAGCCCTATGGCGCCCATACAAGACATACCCACAAACGGAAGCCGCTGGCGCAGAGCCGTTATGGAAGAGGCGGAGACTGTCATACAGCGCATTTAGTAGATTTAGCGTTTTAACAACATATAGGTGATAGAATCGTGCAGCGCGTTGAACGACGCATCAATCACATTGTGCGACACCCCAATCGTGGTCCAGACATGGCCTTTGTGATCACGGCTTTCAATCATCACACGCGTGAGTGCAGCAGTGGCTTCCTGCGGGGTCAGAATGCGCACCTTATAGTCACTCAGATGCATGTTTTTTAGCTTCGGATAGTCTTTCAGCAACGCTTTGCGCAAAGCACCATCAAGCGCGTTAATCGGGCCGTTACCTTCGGCAACCGTCATGATCATTTCGTCATCATCTTTGATGGTGAGTTTGATCGTCGCTTCCGACATATTCACCAGCTTACCCTTGGCATTATAGCGCCGCTCGTTCAGCACCCGAAAGCTCTCCAGCGCAAAAAATTCCGGCACCGTCCCAAGCGTACGTTTGACCAGCAGCTCAAAACTGGCATCGGCATCCTCATAGGCATAGCCGATTTTTTCGCGCTCTTTCACCGTTTTGACAATCTCGTTCAGACGCGGGTCTTCCGCTTCCTTCTTCATGCCCAGCTCTTTAAGCCGCGTCACAATGTTGGATTTGCCCGCCTTGTCCGACACTAGAATGCTGCGCGCATTACCCACTTTGGTGGGATCAATATGTTCGTAGGAGGTCGAATCTTTCGCCATCGCCGACACATGCAATCCGCCCTTATGCGCAAACGCTGCCGATCCTACATAAGCTGCGTGCGGGTTGGAATCACGGCTTAAGCGCTCATCCAGAAAGCGGGATGCTTTCGTCAACTGCGCCAGCTTCTTCTCGCTGATGCCTGTCTTCATGCCCATCTTGAGCACCAGCGTCGGAATAATCGCCACCAGATTCGCATTGCCACAGCGCTCGCCAATGCCGTTGAGCGTGCCTTGAATCTGGCGTGCGCCGGCACGCACCGCGGCCAGCGAATTCGCCACCGCCTGTTCCGTATCATTATGGCAATGAATACCGATATGCTCACCAGGCACCACCTCGCTCACCGCGCTCACAATATCGTAAATTTCGTGTGGCAGGCTGCCGCCATTGGTGTCGCACAGCACCACCCACCGTGCTCCCGCTTCGTAAGCGGCGCGCACCACCTTCAGCGCATATTCCGCATTGGCTTTATACCCATCAAAGAAATGCTCGGCATCAAACAGCACTTCGCGGCCTTTGTCTTTAGCCAGCGCCAGACTCTCTTCGATCATGCGCAAATTTTCATCGAGCGAAATATTCAACGCAGTCTTCACCTGCTTGTCCCACGCCTTACCCACGAGGCATACGCTTTTGGTGTTCGCATTCAGCACATCCATCAGGCCGGGGTCATTGGCGGCCGAACGGCCTGCACGCCGTGTCATACCAAACGCGGTCAGCTGTGCTTTTTTCAGGCGTGGCGCGTCGGCAAAAAACCCGTCATCATTCGGGTTCGCGCCCGGCCATCCACCCTCAATATAATCAATGCCCAGCGCATCCAGCTCACGCGCAATGGCTTGCTTGTCCGCTACTGTAAAATCAATTCCGCGCGCCTGACTTCCGTCGCGCAGCGTTGAATCATAAAGATATACCCGATTTGTGCTCATAGATTGGGTGTAACCTGCAAAGGCAGCGCTGGCAACGCTTTAGTTGCCCCCACCTGCCTCAGGCGTAGCGGTTTGTGGCGGCGTAGTGACAATAAACCGCACCTTGGCCGCCCAGTTATGGGGGCCACTTTTCTCGCGCGAGAACACAATGCCCAGCGCCCACGCCAACATCAGCACCATGCTCACGCTCCAGCTTATCATCACCCATGAACGAAATGCGTCAAAACTCATACCCAGCAGATTTTCCAGCTGCTGCATGCGTGCATCTGTGGCACCATACAAAGCCATTTCCCCCACCATTTGCTGAATAGCGTATAAATCAAACCGCACGGCGAGCACAATAATTGGTATAAACACAATCGCCATAGCAACCAGGCTCAGCATACACCACATAAAGGCATGAAAATGACTGAGCGGCAGCAAATCCTGCCCCACGGCTTTGACCCCCATCGCCCGCAAGCCGGGTGTGGCTTGCCAGGAACTCGCAAAAAACAGCGTATAGGCCGCGCATAGCAGCAGCACTAACGCTACATCAGCCGTCCACTGCCCAGGCAACGCCCAATAAAACAGCGTATAAAATGGCAATACGATCAACGAGTCGATCAAGACTGCGATAATCCGCACCCCCAGCCCTGCAAACCGTACCGAATCAATCATCTTTCAGCCTTTCCTTTAGCGCCATTTCACTGCCCCACGCTTTTTTGCGATGTGAGATATATTTCTCCGTAGCAATATAAGTATAAGTCGCCGACCATGCGATCATAATCAGCCCATGAATGGCCTCCACGCCCGTTAAAAGGCGCATTGGCCCCAGCGGAAACACATCGCCAAAACCAAGCGACGAATAGGTCGTGACCGAAAAATACACATAGCCCAGCAATTCGCCCGACTCGTGCATGCCTGCCAGATTACCGAGCTCCAACCATTCTGCCATGCTCCAATAGGTCAGCGCATACAGCCACACCACCGCGCTATGTGCTGCCAACACCGTCAACATACCCAGTTGCACCGCCAGTGCCGGACGATGAATCACACGGTCAATACGCGACCAGTAGAGGCTAATAAGCGAATAAAAAATGCCTGTAGCGACCGTAAATAACAGCACTGCTAACAACGCCACACCAAGAAATTCTATCCATCCGGTTTCTGGTAATGGCATGCGCCCCTCACCTATTCACGGCGCCAGTCGGTGCTGCCGTCAGGGCGATCTTCCAGCACAATGCCTTGCGCTTTCAACGCATCGCGAATGGCATCGGCCTGCGCGAAGTCGCGGTTTTTCTTGGCCTCGGCACGTGCGGCAATCTGTGCATCAATCTCCGCGTCATCATTGCCCGCGCTGCCGCCTTTGAACCATTCTTCAGGGTTTTGCTGCAACAGCCCCAACACGGCGGCCATAGCGCGCAACCGTCCGGCAGGCGCATCATTCAATGCGGCCAGCGCCAACGGCGTATTCAGGTCGTTGCATAGCGGTTCGATTACTTCATCATCATGGCCGTCATCTGGCGGCGCATCCTGCAATTTGCGGTACAGACTATCAAGGCGCTTTTGCGCATCGGCCAGCAATTTCTCTGTCCAATCCAGCGGCTCATTATACTTACTGGTCAACAACGCATAGCGAATCACTTCGCCTTTAACGCCTTTGTCCAACAGATCGCGCACGGTCACAAAATTACCCAGCGACTTACTCATCTTCTCGCCATTGACGGTCAAAAAACCGTTATGCACCCACACACGGGCGAACTGGCTGTCGGGGTTAGCACAGCAGCTTTGCGCTATTTCGTTTTCGTGGTGCGGGAATTTCAAATCTGCCCCGCCCCCATGAATGTCGAATGTGTTGCCGAGATGGCGCGTACTCATGGCCGAACATTCAATATGCCAGCCAGGACGCCCCACACCCCACGGGCTATCAAATTTGCTCGATGCATCGTCTTCGTCATCGGCGGGTTTCCACAGCACAAAATCGGCCGGGTCTTTTTTGTAAGGAGCGACTTCCACCCGTGCACCTGCCACCATCTGATCGCGTGTGCGGCGCGACAGCTCGCCGTATTTTTCATAGCTATCGACAGAAAATAACACATGCCCCTCGGCCGCATAGGCGTGGCCTTGCACAATCAACCGTTCGATCATCTCGATAATCTCACCGATATGTTCGGTCGCCTTCGGCTCTATGCTCGGACGCAGGCAGCCCAGCGTGCCCATATCCTCGTGGAACTGGTTGGTCACTTCATTGGTGAGGTCCTGAATGGTAATGCCGCGCTCAATAGCCGCCGCATTAATTTTATCGTCCACATCGGTGATGTTACGGCCATAGGTCACATGCTCTTCACCATACATATGGCGCAGCAAGCGGAACAGCACATCATACACCACCACACTGCGTGCATTACCTATGTGCGGGCGGGCATAAACGGTAGGCCCACACACATACATGCGCACATTATCAGCGTCTATCGGGGTAAAGGTTTGGCGTTCGCCCTTTAGCGTATTATGCAACTGTAGCTGGCTCATGCGCCATTATCTAGCAGCCGCTTGCGCATTTGTCACTCTTTTCGCACACCCACTCACTAGTGCAAATGCATGGAAGTTTACGCCACTGGGCAAACGCCTATTATTGGCTATGGTTACGCCATCGGGCGCACGCCTGTGTCAGCGGCCATAAGCAATTGACCAGTTTGAATACGGCTCTGCAAATCACGCAACGCATCCACCATCTCGCCTGAGAAGTGGCTATGCGCAAACTGCTCAATCGCATCGATTGCCTCCAGCTCCAGCTCCCAAAAACGCTGGCCGGAATGCAATTGCATATTCATTTTGCGAGCAATGCTCACATAGGCCATTGCCATATCCGAATCTAAATGAAAGTGGCTGCTGTGCCCCATTGCACGGGCATATTCAATACGCTGCATCACACGGTCCCCCCACGAGACCAGCGCATGCAATTCGCAGCCAACACGGTTCTTTTGGCTACGTCGCAACATTCTTATCGCTTCACAAAAACGGATATAGGATTGTTCGTTTATCATAGTGCGGTTTCCATTATTGGTTATTATCTCTATAACCCAACATACCGACTATAATTTAAAAAAAGCTTAAATATCAGCGGACTTTAAGTAGAATTTTAGCTAATTTTTGATTAAAAGCTATAACATCTGGGCGCGCTCTTCCGCCTTATCAAGCTCAAACAAAGGCTTACCCTGCCCCAGCTGCTCTATCTTATTCACCAGCACCCCCATCAAGTGTGGCTGAAAATGTGTCGTTATGAACCCATCGATCGCTTTGATCGCCTCTAATTCTTTCGGAAAAAACCGTCCCGCCTGTGCATAGGATTCACTTAATCGGTGGGTAAGGGTGACATAATCCATCGCCATTTTGTCACTCATCAGACTGTCTGCCTTTACCGGATAGCCGGTTGCACCTTCGCCGCCTGCCGCTCTATTGGCCTGCTCATGCGCCAAAATGCGCGCCTCCAACGTTTGCAACAACGTGACATAACTGCCAAAGTCGCTGTTGGCCTGACGTTTTGGCGAATACGCGATGTCTTGCAACGCAGTGCTGAACGCCTTGCTTTGCTCTTTTTCTATCATCTGTCTGGTTTTGGTAGAGCTACTATCTGATGCCATATTCCCCTCCAGCTAATCAGGCGCGCACTATAGCGTGCCACAACGCAACCGACTATAGAGCGCAGAAAAACATCACGAAACTGTCATATCAGGCGGGTCTTGTGCTGCTTTAAGCCGCCTTACCCCGCAGGCGCGCTTCCGCACGCTCGCGCCCGAGCAGTGCAAACAGGGTTGGCAGTTCGGGCCCGTCACTGCGCCCGGTCAATGCCAGCCGCAATGGCATAAATAGCTGCTTGCCCTTACGGTCGGTCTTAGCCTTCACCGCATCTACAAAGCGTTTCCAGCTTTCTTCATCCAGCTCGCCTTCAGGCAACAACTCTGCGGCCGTATTGGTAAAGTCAGCATCTTCAATCACCGGCTCGATGGGCTGCTGCAGCAGCTCCCACCAGTCACGCACCTGCGGCAATGTCGAAATATTCGCCTTGATGCGTTCCCAGAATGCTTCTGACACATCGCCCATGCCGAGCGCCTCAAGCTGCGCGCTCACTTCGCTAAAGGGCAGCTGGTGCAATAATTTCTCATTCAGGCGCTCCAACTCGGCCTGATCATAATTCGCCATCGCGCGGCCAAACTTGCTGATATCAAAACTCTCAATCAGCGCGTCCATCGATTCATAAAGCTCAATCGCATCCGATGTACCAATCTTCGCCAAATACGAGTTGATCACCATCGGGAAGATACCAGCCTCGCGCAGATCACGTATCGAGCCGCCACCAATACGCTTACTCAGCTTTCCTTCTTTCATTTGCAGCAATGCGGTGTGGCCAAACACAGGCGGGGTGTAACCCAACGCTTCCATCAGCTGCACCTGAATCGCGGTATTGCTCACATGGTCTTCGCCACGGATAATATGCGTAATACCCATCTCGCCGTCATCCACCGAGGTCGACATCGTAAACAACACCACACCATCTTCGCGGAACAGCACCGGATCGGCCAGCTTATCGCCTTCAAAACGCACCTCACCGCGCACCATATCCTGCCAGATAATCGGTGCATGGTTCAGCTTGAAACGCCAATGGGGTTTACGCCCCTCGGCTTCATACGCCGCTTTTTGCGCGTCGCTCAGCTCCAGCGCACTGCGGTCATAAATCGGCGGCAAGCCACGGCTCACCAGCATCTTGCGCTTAATTTCCAGCTCTTCAGGCGTTTCATAGCACGCATATAAACGGCCATCGGCAATCAGCTTTTGCTTGGCGGCCTCGTATTTTTCAAACCGGTCAGATTGTTTGGCGGTTTCGTCCCATTCCAGCCCCAGCCATTGCAGGTCGGATTTCAGCGCCACTTCATATTCGGCTTTCGAACGCTCGGCATCGGTATCGTCCACGCGCAGCAAAAACCGCCCGCCATTAGCTTTGGCATACAGCCAGTTTGTGATGGCGGTGCGCATATTACCCACATGCACATAGCCGGTTGGCGATGGGGCAAAACGAACAAATACAGATGAATCAGTCATAGCGTTCCTCTAACTTGGAACGCTGTTTTAGTGGATTTACCCGCGCGCTACAAGGGGATATTGCGCGGCATATAATTGAGAAGAAGGTGAGTGCGGCAGCTGCTTTACTGAACTAGCGGGCAGCCCCTACATCTTGCGAGCCACGGTCGAGCAGCGCTGCAGCAGCTGATCCTGCCAGCACCGCACCGGCGCCAATGGCGCTCACTTTGCCCCAATGCACCTGCCCGGCATCATTCATCACTACTTTACACAGACGCTCACCCCATTTCGAACCGGCTTTCACCTCTTGTTCCAGCGGCACTAATTCACTGCCCGCTTTTGCGGGCACCAGCTCGCCACTTTGCGGTGGCGTTTCCACTTTAACGGTAGGTGCTTCCGGCGAACGGATTGGTTCGGCCGTAGGTTTTGCTGTTGGCTCTGCTGTTGGCTCTGCGGCAGGTGTCTCAGGCGTCGCTTCACCTGCTTGCACCTCGGCGCCAGCTTCTGCTTCCACGGCGGGTTCTTCAGGCGTTGCGCCTTCGGCTGGTTGTGTCATATCTGCTTCCCCCTGTTGTGTTGCACGGCGCTCCGCCAATTGGTGCTGTGACTGCATGTTAACGCCACCACCTAATGGCACGCTTTTACCCTGACGACTGCCAATCAACGGCTCGCCTTCGGGGCGTGTTTTTACGTTTAAT
>MDTE01111466.1_pt1 | contig 24964 bp, 28 predicted proteins | sample 811231 | NCBI WGS metagenome assembly MDTE01 (sample SAMN05326651, study PRJNA326480) | marine metagenome | isolation source: seawater | place: Indian Ocean: Red Sea | collected 2010 | reverse complement strand
CTGTTCCGGATCACCCTGAAGCACAGCATCGCGCTGGCCCTGTTCATGGGCGTGGTGACGATGATCTTTGCGTATGTGCTGCCGGGGCTCGTCCCGCAGCCGTAGGGCGGTCGGTTTGCTCGCCGCCAGCGTCTGCGGGGGCTACAGGCTTCGGGCGCTCGAACGGATTCTGTAGGGCGTGGCTTCAGCCACGCCGACGGGGGCGGGACTGAAGTCCCGCCCTACAGATTCTGGAGCGGTGGAGACGACGAGCTCCTGAAGCCTGGAGCCCGTAGCCTGAAGCCTAGTAGCGGACGTCATTCTTCTCCCGCTACTGAACCCACCAGATACAGCACCACGTTCTCGTTCCCTGTCGGCACGAGCTGGAGCGCCGTGGTGGCCTGGGCGTCAGGCGACAGCGTGACCACCTCGGTCGGGGGTGGGAGTTGTCCTACGGCCATTCTGAGCAGGTCCAGCTCGACCGGGAGGGGGGATTGAGGCGCAGGTCGGGCTATCGTCGCAACCACGATCAGCCCCGCGACCAGCGCGCTCGCTCCAGCGACCTGCCAGCGGCGACGCCGGGGACGCCGGCGCTCGGCGTCGAGGCGGGCTCGTAGACCGGCCAACCCGTCCCGGGGCGGCTCGAGGGTGACGAAGAGGGGCTCGTCCGGGTCAGTCATCGCCAGGTTTCTCCAGTATCTCTCGCAGACGCTTCAAGGCTCTGTTCCGCCGAGATCCTACCGTGCCGGCTGGAATCGACAGTGCCTCGCCGATCTGCGGATAGGTCAGGTCCGAGAGTTCGGTCAGCACCACGACCGCCCGCAGGTCCTGGGGCAGCTTGTCAACCGCGGCTCGCAGTGCCGCACGATCATCCCGCGCCGCCATGGTCTCGTCGGCCGGCCGCTCTCCCCCTGCCAGGTCGCGGATCGCCTCCTGCGAAACCCAGCGCCAGACTCGCCGTGACCGGCGACCGCCATCACCAGTGCCACGGCCACCATCCGCATTCGTTTGAACAGTCTCATCATTCACTCCCCGAGGGTCTCATTGGGCTGTCCTTCCCGCCCTCACACGGGTACTACTCGTGCCCCCCCGATCCTTCACGGAAAACGACGAACCGCCCGACTGATCAGGTATCGTTGCCCCTCATCATGTCCAAGCTCACGATCCGTCCCGCTACGATCGGCGACCTTGAGGTCATTGTCGACTTCAATGCCCGGATCGCGTCGGAAACCGAGGACACGGCGCTCGACCGCGACACCCTCCGCGACGGTGTCCGAGCGCTACTCGGGGACCCGGCCAAGGGCCGCTACTTCGTGGCGTGTATGGATGACGACGTCGTCGGCCAGATCATGCACACCCGCGAGTGGAGCGACTGGCGCAATGGCGACATCTGGTGGATCCAGAGCGTCTACGTCCACGCCGACCATCGGCGGCGCGGTGTATTCGCCAGCCTCTACCGACACCTGCAGCAACTGGCTGAAGCAGCCCCGGGAGTCGTCGGGCTGCGGCTGTATGTCGAGGTGGAGAATGCTCCGGCACAGGCCACCTACACGCGACTGGGGATGGACGATGCCTCGTATCGCGTGATGCAGGAGATCTTCAGGTGACGGCTCCCGGCGTCATCCATCGCCAGACGCTCGGCGACCTGTTGCGGCGGACCGCCGCACGGTGGCCCGAGAAACAGGCGCTCGTCTGTGGTGACACCAGATGGAGCTACGCGGAGTTCGACCGACTCTGCACTCAGCTGGCTCATGGCCTGTCGGCGCACGGAATCGCCGCCGGCGACCGGGTGGCGCTGCTCTCCCGCAACTCCCAGCACTTCGCGGCGCTGAGATTCGCGATCGCGCGGCTCGGCGCCGTGCTCGTGCCGATCAACTTCATGCTCAACCGCGAGGAGGTGGCCTACATCCTGGGTCACTCGGGGGCATCGATGCTCTGCGCGAGCGGCGAGTTCGCGGAAACGGGCGCCGCGGCCGCCGGCGCAACGTCGCCGCGCCTGGTCCTGCTCCCCGACGACGCCAGGGCCGAGCCTGGCGAAGGGTGGACCGCGTTCGTCGACCTCGTCAGCGACACCACCCGGGAACCGGACGTCGAGCTGTCGTCGGACGCGGTCGCCCAGATCATCTACACGAGCGGAACCGAGTCGCGCCCCAAGGGCGCGGTGCTGACCCACAGCGCCGTGATCTGGCAATACGTCAGCTGCATCGTCGACGGCGACATGCGTCCGGACGACGTCATCCTGCACGCGTTGCCGCTCTACCACTGCGCGCAGCTCGACGTGTTCCTCGGCCCGATGGTCTACCTTGGCGCCAGCGGCGTGATCGTGTCGCAACCGACGCCCGAAGTGGTACTGCCGCTCGTCGAGCAACACCGGATCACGTCGTTCTTCGCTCCCCCCACAGTCTGGATCAGCCTGCTGCGATCACCGCTGTTCGATCAGACCGACCTGTCGTCGCTGACCAAGGGCTACTACGGCGCCGCGATCATGCCGGTGGAGGTGCTGGCCGAGCTCGGCGAACGACTTCCGCAGACACGCTTCTGGAATCTCTACGGCCAGACCGAAATTGCTCCGCTGGCCACGGTGCTGCAACCGTCCGACCAGGTCAGCAAGGCGGGGTCGGCTGGACGAGCCGCCCTCAACGTCGAGACGCGCGTCATCGACGACGACGGCCGAGAGGTGGCGCCGGTCGAGACGGGCGAGATCGTGCACCGATCGCCCCAGTTGCTCAGCGAGTACTACAACGACGCGGAGCGGACGGCCGAGGCCTTTGCCGGCGGCTGGTTCCACAGCGGCGACCTGGCCACGGTCGATGAAAACGGCTACATCACGGTGGTCGACCGCAAGAAGGACATGATCAAGTCGGGGGGCGAGAACGTGGCCAGCCGCGAGGTCGAAGAGACCATCTACGGCCTGGCCTCGGTCTCGGAGGTCGCCGTGATCGGGCTGCCGCATCCCTACTGGATCGAGGCGGTCGTGGCGGTCGTCGTACCGCGGCCCGGCCAGACGGTGAGTGCCGAGGACGTCACCGAACACTGCCGCGCCCACCTGGCCGGATTCAAGGTGCCGAAGCAGGTGGTGATCGCCGACACGCTGCCGAAGAATCCAAGTGGCAAGGTGCTCAAGCGGGCTCTCAGACAGACACACACCAGACTCCTCGAGAACGACACCTCTCACTGATTGACACATCGGCGCTATCCGGGAGCGAGGTCACCATGCGCACACGCCCAGGGACGAGAGTCGGAACGGCCGTCGTCGTCGGTTTCCTGATCGCATCTGGCGCAGCCCCGGCCGCGGGCCAGGACGTCGAGTGGCGCGCCTACGCCGCTGACCACGCGAGCTCCAAGTACGTCCCGCTCGACCAGATCAACGCCGACACGGTGCACGACCTCCAGGTCGTCTGGCGCCAGTCGACCGTGCCCGATGGCACGCGAGGCGACAGCACCCGCGACGCGCCCAGCGCGTCGCAGAACACGCCGCTGATGGCTGACGGCCGCCTCTACATCAGCACCGGACTGGGCCACGTGGCGGCCCTCGACGCCACGACCGGTGAGCTCCTCTGGCATGGCGCACCGCTGCCGTCACCGGACGGCGGCCCGCCTCCCCGAGGCTCGGCGGTGCGCGGACTCGGCTACTGGACCGACGGCAGCGACACCCGCGTCCTCGCCATCCTCGGATCGCGGCTCGTGGCCCTGAACTCCACCACCGGCACCCGCTACCCCGACTTCGGAGACAACGGAGCGGTCGATCTGATCCAAGGCTACGACGACCCGCGCGTGGACAGCTTCCGGTGGCGGTCGGCACCGCTCGTGGTCAACGACATCGTGGTCGTGGGCTCGATGATCGGCGACATCACCAACCACACCATGGCCGCGCTCAAGGAGATGCCGCCTGGCGACATCCGTGGGTTCGATGTGCGTACCGGCGAGCAGCGCTGGATCTTCCACACCATCCCGAAAGAAGGCGAGCCGGGCAACGAGACGTGGCTGTCGGCGATCAACGAAGACCGAGCCTCGTGGGAGTACACCGGCAACACGAACATGTGGGCCTCGCCCAGCGCGGACGAAGAGCTCGGCTACGTCTACATTCCGCTGTCGACCCCCACCAGCGACTACTACGGCGGTCACCGCCCCGGCGACAACCTCTACGCCGAGAGCCTGGTCTGTCTCGACGCCGAGACCGGCGAGCTGGTCTGGCACTTCCAGGCGGTGCACCACGGGCTGTGGGACTACGACTTCCCCGCCGCGCCGACCCTCGTCGACATCACTGTGCATGGTCGTGACATCAAGGCGGTGGCCATCGTCAGCAAGCAGGCGTTCACCTATGTCTTCGACCGCGTTACCGGCGAGCCGGTCTGGCCGATTGAGGAGCGTCCCGTCGCCCGGGGCGACGTCCCAGGCGAGTGGTATGCAGAGACGCAACCGTTCCCGACCAAGCCGCCGGCCTACGACCAGCAGGGCGTAGCCATTGACGACCTCATCGACTTCACGCCGGAGCTACGAGCAGAGGCGATCGAGATGCTCGACGACTTTGTGTGGGGACCGATCTTCACGCCCCCCACGCTCATCGACGAGACGCCAGGTGGCACCCAGGGCACCCTGGTGGTGCCCGGACTGGTGGGAGGCAGCGACTGGAATGGGGCCGGCGCGGATCCCGAGAACGGCATTCTGTATGTGCCGTCGGTCCACAGCGGAACCGTGGTCGGTCTCGGCCGTTCCGAGCATCCGCGTTCGGACGTGGACTGGGCCATGAAGGGCGCCCGTCACATTCCAGGGCCCCAGGGGCTGCCACTGTTCAAGCCACCCTATGGCCGACTCGTGGCCATCGATCTCAACCAGGGCGAGATCCTCTGGAGCGTGCCCAATGGAGACGGTCCACGCGACCACCCGGCAATCGCCCACCTCGACCTCCCACCGCTCGGCCAGGGGGGTCGCGCCGCACCGCTCGTCACCAGCAGCCTCGTCTTCCTCGGCGAGGGCGCCAACGTCGGCGCCGCCTTCCTTCCGCCTGGAAGTGGTGGCAAGATGTTCCGCGCCTTCGACAAGGCCACGGGTGCGGTGGTGTGGGAAACAGAGCTGTCCGGCGGCACCACGGCGGCCCCCATCAGCTACCAGACCGAGGGACGTCAGTTCATCGTCGCCACGGTCGGCTGGGACGACATGGAGAGTGAGTACGTCGCGCTGGCGCTGCCGGAGTAAGCGCGCCGTCAGAAGACAGAAGACAGGAGGGAGCCGGAGGGCTTCGCCAGCATCACGGGTCAGGAAGAGCCATGAGAACAGCACGGACGGTCGCAATCATCGTTGGGATCCCACTACTGGCCGCATGCGGGGGAAGCGCGCCGGAGGCGCCGGTTGAGGAGGCGATGCCGGCTGCCGAGGCGGCGCCCGTCATCGGCGAGATCGAGCGACTCGACCCGCGCTTCGATGCGCTCGTGCCGGCCGACGCGGTGATCGAGAAGCTGGCCGACGGCTACACATTCACCGAGGGCCCTGTCTGGGATCGCCAGAACAACCGGCTGTTGTTCTCAGACGTGCGCGAGAACCACATTCACCAGTGGAGCGAAGCGGACGGGGCGAGCGAGTTCATCAACCCGGTGTTCGAGGGCGACCGCACCGGGAAGCGGTCGGTCGCGTCGAACGGGTTGACCCTCGACGCCGACGGCCACCTCATCCTCTGCGAACACGGCTACCGCCGCATCTCGCGACTCGAGGAGGACGGGTCGCGCAGTGTCGTGGTGGAGGCCTACGACGGGGGACAGCTGAACAGCCCGAACGACGCTGTCTTTGCCTCTGACGGATCGCTGTATTTCACCGACCCGCCCTACGGCCTCGAAGGGCTCGAAGAGTCGCCCGAGTGGCGCGGGTTCAACGGCATCTATCGGCTCTCGACCGATGGCCAGCTGGAGCTCCTGGTCGAGGACCAGACCCGGCCGAACGGCATCGCGCTCTCGCCGGACGAGTCCACGCTCTATGTCGCGAACTCGGACGCCGAGAACAAGGTCTGGATGGCCTACGACATTGACGAGTCGGGCGCCTCGAACGCTCGAGTCTTCTACGACATCAACGACCAGACCGAACCCGGCGCCGCCGATGGCCTGAAGTTGGACGTGGACGGAAATCTGTTCGCCACCGGCCCCAGCGGCGTCTGGGTCATCACCCCGGATGGCACGCACCTGGGCACGATCAAGCCGGGCGAGGTCACGGCCAACGTCGCCTGGGGCGACGACGGCAGCACGCTCTACATGACGGCCAGCACCGGCCTCTATCGGATCCGACTGTCGACCCGGGGCGTCATCCCCGGACCGTAGGCGTGTCGCGGGCGGCCGCTAGCCGCCTGCCATGGCGCCGACGACCAGCAGCGGCTCGTCGCCTCGCAGGACGGGTTCGGGAAGTGGTACGTCGGACGGCTCGTTCGACAGATCCTCGCCGCAGGCACAGAAACGCACCAGCGGGCGGCGACGACCGTTCACCTGATCGCGGATGGTGCCACAGAGCACCGGATACGCCCGCTCGATAACGTCGAGCGCACCCCCGAGGGTGACCGGGTCCGAGACGGCGACCTCGATGTCGCCGTCGACACGAGCCAACGTCCGCAGATACTGCGGCAAGGTGATCCGGATCACGGGAGGACCTGCACCTCGACCGACTGGACGCGGGGCAGATCGCGCACGATCGCCTCCCATCGGTCCCCGGCGTCGGCCGAACGGTAGGTCTGGCCACCCGTCGTCCCGAAATACAGACCGCACGGATCGAGCGTGTCGACCGCCATCGCGTCGCGCAGGATGTTCACATAGCAATCCTGCTGTGGCAGACCACTCGTCAGCAGCTCCCACTCGTTGCCCCCGGTCCGGCTGCGGTAGACGCGCAGTTTCCCGTCGGGCGGGTAGTGCTCGGAATCGCTCTTGATCGGCACCACGTAGACCGTGTCCGGCTCGTGGGCGTTGACGTGGATCGGGAACCCGAAGTCGGACGGCAGGTTGCCGCTGCTCTCGTGCCAGTTGTCCCCTCCGTCGTCGCTCCGCATCACGTCCCAGTGCTTCTGCATGAACACCACGTTCGGCCGATCGGGATGCAGCGCCAGGCGGTGCACGCAGTGCCCCACCTTGGCGTCCGGCTCCGGCAGAAACCCCTCGGACTTCAGCCCCTCGTTCTTGGGGGCCCAGTTCTAGCCGCCGTCATCGGTCCGGAACACACCGGAGGCCGAGATGGCAGTGAAGATCCGGTCGGCGTTGGTGGGGTCTGGCAACACCGTGTGCAGGCACATCCCGCCCGCGCCCGGCTGCCACTGGGGACCGGTGGGATGCTGACGGAGGCCGGGCAGCTCCTGCCACGAGCCGCCACCATCGGTGGAGCGGAAGAGCGCCGCGTCCTCGACCCCGGCCAGCACCGTCTCAGGCTCGGTGGACGACGGTTCGAGATGCCACACCCACTTGAACTCCCAGGGGTGCGGGGTGCCGTCGTACCAGAGGTGGGTGCCCGTCTCGCCGTCGTAGGCAAACTCCTTCCCCACCGCTTCCCACGTCTTGCCGCCATCGTCCGAGCGCGGGATGACCTGGCCGAACCAGTCGGTCCACTGCGCCGCGTACAGTCGATCGGGGTTCACGGGAGATCCCGAGAAGTGATGGATCTCCCAGCCCCCGAAGTGGGGTCCGTCGACAACCCACTCCTTTCGGGCCCCGTCCGAGGTCAGCAGAAACGCCCCCTTCACCGTCTCCACGAGCAATCTGACCCTACTCATTTAGTTCTTCCCAAAACCTAAAGCCCAAAGCCTGCCGGTCGCCGACATCGTCGTACTTCGGCGACCTTGCGGCTGGCGGCCAGCCGCATCACGCGGCCGCCCTACGGCAACTCGTCATAGATCACCCGCACCGCCGCCTCGACCCGCGTCGAGTCGTAGTCCGGATAGTCCGACGACAGGTCGATGCCTGCGACCGCCTGATCGGCGCTCCGACCATCCTGTTTGGCCTGACGCACTGCGGCCAGCAGGTCGGCGGTGAAGCGCTGGAACTCCTGGAAGCTGGCCCAGGTGGTGACCGGGATATGCCCTGGTACCACGGTGTCGACCCCGGTGATGGTGTCGACCGCACGCCCCAACGTCTGCGGCAGCGCCACACCGCTGCCACCGTTGTTCACGTCCAGGAAGGGCGCGTCGCGCCACGGAAACATGTCGCCCGTCTGCAGCACGCCGAGAGCGGGATACACGATGAACGTGTCGCCGTTCGTGTGGCCGGCGCCAAAGTAGTACAGGTCCATCTGATCGGCGCCCGAGCCGAGCGTCAGACGGTCGTCGTAGGTCTGGTCGGACAGAAATGCCGCGCCCGCTCCCTGAAAGTTGTCCATCCGCTCCATGTTCGCCTTGGTGTTGGCATGGGCGACGATGTTCACCGATTCCGGGAACCCGTTGTTGCTGCCCACGTGGTCCCCGTGGGTGTGGGTGTTGATGATGGTGACCACCGGCTTGTCGGTGACCTCCCGGATCCGTTCGAGCAGCGTCGGCCCCCACCCGGGCAGCTTGGTGTCGACCACCGCCACACCGCGGTCCATCACGAACACCCCGACGTTCCCGCCACTGAAGACCGAGCGGTCGACCGGTGTGTTGCCCTTGATCACATAGAGGTTGCCCTTGACCTGTTCGATCGTGGCGCCGTCGATGGCGCCCTGGCTGGGCTGCCAGCCGGCCACGCCGACCGACGGCAGACCGACCGCAACCAGCGCGGTGAGGATACGTGTGCGTGCCATAGGAGGCTCCTTTCGCCGTGAACCCCGAGAATACCAACGAGGCGTTGCTCCGGCGTCCGACCGGCGCTACGATGACCGCGACATTCAACCGAGACGGGAGCGACAGCATGAAAACCCACGGACGCATTGCCCTGGCGGTGACTTCGGCCCTCCTCTGCCTGCTGGTCGTCACCGCGGCGCCCTCGATGGGCCAGCTGAGCGGCGCCAACTTCGTGGGCGGCCCGCCCACCCGCGGCGACGTCGACGTGCGCCCCTCGCGGCTGACGTTTCAGCCCGGAGCCCGGTCGAACTGGCACAGCCACGGCAACTTCCAGATCATCATGGCCGAGAGCGGCGCGGGCCAGACCCAGCGGCGCGGCGAGGCGATGATGGAGCTCGAGGTGGGCATGCCGATCTACACCCCCGCCGGTGTGGTGCACTGGCACGGCGCGGCACCTGACGAACAACTGGTCCAGCTCACGTTCAGCAGCGGCCAGACCAACTGGGAAGGCCCGGTCAGCGACGACGACTATCTCGGGCGGTAAGACAGCATGCGACCACGACACCTCATCGGCGTCATCTTGGCTACGGCGCTCCTCGCGCTCACCGCCGGCGACTGGCTGTCGGCCAAGGACTGGCCGCAGTGGCGGGGCGAAGAGCGGCTTGGGCTCTGGACCGAGACCGGCATCCTCGAGCGGTTCCCTGAAGACGGGCTGAAGGAAACTTGGCGCGTGCCGGTGAAGGCGGGCTACTCCGGCCCGGCGGTCGCTGACGGACGGGTCTTCGTGCTGGACTACGTCGAGACCGAGCCGCGCACGATGGACGGCACCGAGCGGCTGCTCGTGCTCGACGAAGCAACGGGCGAAGAGCTGTGGAGCCACGAGTGGGCCACCACCTACCGGATGCTGATGTTCACCTACGCCACGGGGCCGCGGGCGACCCCCACGGTCGACGGTGACCGGGTGTATGTCACCGGCTCGACCGGCCGCATCTTCTGCTTCAACGTCGAAACCGGCGAGGTCCTCTGGGAGAAGGACACCGTCGCCGAGTACGACACCAACATCCCGATCTGGGGCACCTCGAGCGCCGCGCTCGTCGACGGCGATCTGGTGATCATGATCGTGGGCGGTGAACCCGACGGCCTGGTCATCGCATTCGACAAGCGCACCGGCGAGGAGGTCTGGCGGGCGCTCGAAAGCCGGACCGAGATGGGCTATCACCAGCCGAACATCATCGAGGCGGGCGGCGTGCGGCAGCTGATCGTCTGGCACCCGCGAGGCCTGGCCTCACTCGACCCGCAGACCGGCGAGCTCTACTGGGAAGAACCGTTCAACGGCCGCGCCAATCTCACGATCGCCGATGCGGTGCGGAGCGGTTCGTACCTGTTCGTGTCCGGATTCTACAGCGGCTCGATGATGATGCGTCTCGATCTCGACCGACCGGGCGCCACCCCACTCTGGAAAGGCTCCAGTAGCCGCGTCCTCGACGACGACGGCGTCGAGATTGCCGAAGAGAGCGGCCTCCATACCATCATGACCACACCGCTGGTGGTCGGCGACTACATCTACGGCATCGGCAGCCATGGGCAGGTGCGCGGACTGCTGGCCGAGTCGGGAGAACGGGTCTGGGAAGCCGACGGGCTGACCAACCGTGAACGCTGGGGCACGGCCTATTTCGTGCAGCACGAAGATCGCTACTTCGTTTACAACGAGAACGGGGATCTGATCATCGCGCAGTTCAACCCCGAAGGCTTCGTGGAATACGACCGCACGCACCTGATCGCCCCGACCTCGAACTCGGGCTACGGCGGCTCGAGGGTCGGCACCGCGCGCCGGGCGAGTCACGGCGACAGCGACCGGCTGGTCGTCTGGGCCCACCCGGCCTACGCCAACAAGCACATCATCGTGCGCAACGATGAAGAGATCGTCCGCTACTCACTCGACGAGGCTGACTACTAACCCCGGTTGGCGCGCCTATAATGACGAATTCACCGAATCGACACCGGGCCCCTCGCGCCCTGGAGGAATGCCATGAAGCTCCGCACCGCAGGCTTGCTCACCGTTGCCCTGCTGCTGGTCGGTCTCGTCTCGACGGCCACCGCGCAGAGTGATCCGTCACGCTGGGCCCAGGCCATCGACGCGTTCGATGCCGACGCCCCGAACCGCCCGCAAGGCGCCATCGTGCTGACCGGCAGTTCGAGCTTCGCCCGCTGGCGGACGATGGAGGCCGACCTCCAGCCGCTGACCGTGGTCCCGCGCGGCTTCGGCGGCAGCATGATGTCGGACGTGCTGCACTACGTCGACCGGCTGGTGAAGCCGTACAGCCCACGGGCCGTCGTCATCTATGAGGGCGACAACGACACGTTCTACGGCGTCGACCCGATGACCATCGCCGGACAGGCGAAGCAGGTCATCGCCAAGATCCACGCCGCCTCGCCCGACACCCGCGTCTATCTGCTCTCAGTGAAACCGAGCCTGGCCCGCGTCAAGGTGTGGGACAAGGCGCAGGAGACCACCGAGCTGTACAAGAAGATCGCAGCCAGCGACGACCGGCTGTTCCACATCGACGTGGCCACGCCGTTCCTCAAGTCTGACGGCAAGGTCATGGATGACGTCTTCGTCGACGACGGCCTCCACCTGAACGACAAGGGCAACGCGATCTGGGCCAAGGCAATCAAGGACGTGCTGATGCAGCACGAAGCCGAGTTCGAGATGAAGAAGGCCAGCGGACAGTAAGGAATGCTCGGCGGGCCGGAGGGGTCTTCGGCCCGCCGCTCCACGGCGGCTACAGGCTACGGGCTACCGGCAGTTACCAGGACCTCCGTAACTGCCTGGCAGTTCCTCATGTGCGCTGAACTGCCGGCTACAGGCACTCGCTGGGGCAACTGGCGCTTGTCGCCCCCCGGAAACTGGACTTCACCCCGACGCCGTCCTGAAGCCCGACGCCCGACGCTTGGAGCCCGAAGCTTGGCGCGGACGAGAACCGCCCGCGCCCTCACGGGTGCGTCCCGAAGATCAGCTCCGCCAGAAATCCCGCCGGGATCCCCACCATGAGCAGGGCCATGCTGATCAGCAGGAATCGGCCGTAGATCGGCACGCGCACCGCGCGGTGCGACAGCTCGACCGACACGGTCTCGGCCTCGTCGATCGCCTCGTAGGCGCGGGCTAGGCTGTCAGCGTCGGTCACGTCGAAGTAGTCTCCGCCGAACGCTCGGATCATCTCGATCAGCGCCTGGCTGTTCCCCATCTGCTGGGACAGGCCCGACCGGGCCGTGGACGAGGCCGGCTCCTGGGCGTTGATGAAGATCATGTAGGGCACGATGTTCCGCTGGTTCAGCTGGATGAACTCGGCTTCGGGGATCTCGTCGACATCGGCGTCGGTCACGATGAGCAGCGCGCGCGCCGGGAGCGCCCCATTGGCGATCACCGCCGCGTCCTGGTCGAAATGGCGCAGCACCGACTGGAGCGCCCGTACGATGTTGGTGTTCCCCTCGCTCTCGACGATCCGCACCTTGTCGTCGGGCACGAACTGCTGGTCGATGGGAGTCCCCGACTGCGCCGCCAGAATCCGGACAATGGCGAACGGGGCGTCCATCACCTGGAAGAAATACAGCTCGTCGTCGATGACGAAGTCATCGACCATGTACGGATACGACGAAAACAGCCAGAGCGACACCCGGTCGTTCTTGTCCTGGCGCATCTCCAGGAACTGCAGGTGGGCCTGGCGCGCGACTTCCGCCCGTGACCGTCCGGTTCCTGGCAGCTCCCAGGCCATCGAGAGCGACGTATCGACCAGATCGATCCGGACCCGCGACTCCATGTCGCCGGCCACCTCCTCGGTCGCGGTCAGATACGGGTCGGCCATCGCCACCAACAGGGTCGCCAGCGACAGCCCCAGCAGCACCTTCGGCAGGTTGTAGAACGTCTTGCCCCAGATCCCGCGCTGATGGCGCGGCTCAATCTGATGCCCCGAGTGCTCACGGGCATGGCGACGATTGGTCACCCAGAGCCGAAGCAGCGTCACCCCAACGACGGCCGCAATCGCCAGCGCGAGGAGATACGACAGGCCGATATCGCCGAATCGGACCTGATTGAAGTCTGTGGTGAGCAGCTCGTCCGAACGGACGCGAAGAAAATCCGAGAAAGAGGACCAGTCCATGAACGACCAGCGTTCTCGGAAGCGGGCGCCCCGGCCACCGATGGCGGCCGGGGCTTCTCCCTGAAACTAGCGGGTGCTCGTGACCTTCTGGGTATTGAGCTGACGGGCGCCGGCCATGATGCCGTGCATCCCGATGTTGCCCTCGTGGCAAGCGTACTCGAACAGCGGCTCGTCGGTCCGACGGAGCGGCATCGAGGCGGTCCACGGCTGGGTGAAGTTGTTCTCGTCGGTGAAAGTGAACTCGTAGGCCACCGTGTCGTCGTCCAGTCGGCGGAACCGTTCGATCAGATGCGTGTCAGCGCTCGATCCGCGAGCCGCGGTCTCACCCCGGAAGTTGACGGTCTCGATGACCAGCGTGTCGCCGTCCCAGTGCCCACGGGAATCGCCGACCCACTGGCGAATCTCTCCGTGCTCGCCGCCGTCGATCGGGATGATCCGCACGTTGTGCACCATCTCGTTGAAGATGGTCACGTAGCCCGGGGTCTGCACGATCAACACGTTGTTGTTATAGGCGCCCGAGGTCATCGGCGGCCCCGAGTTGAAGCCCAGCAGGCAGCGGTCGGCCAGGCTCCGGTCTGTGTAGTGGTCGGCAAAGCCGTTGCGAAGGTTCAGCCGGCGCACGGCACGCGCCTCGCGTGCCTCGGGCTTCCAGGGCAACCGGCCGCTTGGCGGGTCGGTGATGAGCGCGGTCCGCTTGTCACTGGTGAGCTCGATGCCCCGCTCGTACCAGAACTCGTTGTAGGACAGCACGCCGCCCTCGGCGCGGGACTGATAGCCGGCGCTCGGCGCTCCGCTCTCTGGGTCGAACAAGTCGCGGTTGAGCCGGGTGCGCTCAGAGGCCTCGAACTGGGCCGCTTCTTCGGTGCTCAGGGTCTCTTTCCCCTCAAGCGCCGCCGGTCGCTCGAGCGGCGTGATGGTGCGGTAGGTGAACATACCGGAGATATCCGGGTCGCCGTGTGACGTCCGCTTCACCGCATCCGACTGAGCCTGAGCCGAGGCCGCCATCATGCCAACGAGCCCCAACGCGCACATTCCTGCTCCGAATCGCATCCTTACTCCCCCCGTTCGACAATCTCGAATGGAACCGATCGGGTAATGGTAGCACTGACCGACACCTTTTGGCCCGGCCGGGGTCCAACCAGATATCAGCATGATGTCTGCTTGATCCCGGGGCGATTCGAGGGATACTCGACTCGCAACCCACACGGAGGACAGGGTGAAGTCAGCGCGCGCCATTCCATGGTCCGAGACGACCGGCTCGGAGGCGACCCTGGTCGAACGCTGTACGAATGGTGACCCGCAGGCGTGCCAGGAGCTCGTCGAGGAGCACCGGCGGATGGTGTACCACCTGGCGCTCCAGCTGCTGGGCAACCACGACGACGCGCTCGACCTGTCCCAGGACGTCTTTCTCACCGTGTTCCGGTCGCTCGGCCGGCTCCGAGGCGACTCGGCACTGCAGACCTGAATCTACCGCATCGTGATCAATCAGGCCCGCAACCGCCAGCGTTGGTAGCGACGACGCCGGTCGGACCAGGTGTCGCTCGATGTCATCATGGCGCACGGAACGGAACCGGCCGCCTCGGAAGTGGCCACCTCGCCGGCCCGGGCCTTCGACCGGAAGGAGCTTGGTAGCCGCTTGTGGGAGGCGCTCCGGCGGCTTCCGTTCGACCAGCGCACCGCCGTGATCCTGCACGAGCTGCACGGCATGCACTATCAGGAGATCGCCTTTTCGCTCGGCGTGACCACCGGCGCGGTGAAATCCAGGCTGGCGCGAGCGCGCCAGTCGCTACGTCAGGAGCTGAAACCATGAGGTTAACCGCTCTTCGCTGCCGGACGGTTCGAGGGTGGATCGAAGCGGACCACGATGACCGCCTCCATCCGCGACGCCGGACGGCGCTGAAACAGCATCTCGACGGATGCGCCGACTGTCGGACGCTCCAGGACGAGCTGGGCGAGCTGTCCAGCGCGTTGAAGGCCGAGGCCGCCGAGCATCGGCCCGACGACGAGGCGTTCACACGTATCGCGCCAGAGGTGTTTTCCCGGCTCGCCTCGGAGGAGCGTGCGAGCTGGCCCCGACGACTGCGGGATCTGATGGAGGAACGGCGCCGACTCGGCTTCGTCTCGGTCGCGGTCGGGGCCACCACGGCAGCCCTGCTGGTGGTCGCGGCGCTGTTGAACGTGGGCATCTCGCTGCACCCAGCCTCGCTCGCCAACCTGTTCCAGACCCACGACTACCTGGGGTCGAACACCAACCCGGTCTGGCAGCCCGGTGGCGTCAGGCTCCCGCATGTGGCGCCGGACACCCGCTCGACCGCGATCCTGATTCAGCCGTTCCCTCCGCTGGAATTGAAGCACCTGGCGCTGTCTGCCGTGGTGAGCCAGGAAGGGTCCTTGACCTCGATCGAGTTGCTCGAGAACGAGTCGCCCGACCCCGAGATGGCGCGGGCGCTGACCCGGCTGGCGTCCGACATCCGCTTCGAACCGGCCCGCGCGCGGGGACGCGCCGTCGCGATGAATGTGCTGTGGGTGCTGGAACGTACGACCGTGGCGGCGGCGCCAACCGGCACCGGGGGCGCCTAGCTGCTAGCTCTCGCGCGGAGCCGGAGACGCTTCCGAACGCGTCAGAGCCAACGCCGTCAGGACCAGCGCGGCCCCGACCAGCTTCGCCGTGCCGATCGGCTCCCGCAGGGTCAGGGCGGCGACCCCCATCGCCACGACCGGTATCAGATTCGAGTAGAGCGCCGTGCGGGCGCCGCCCAGCTGCTGGACACCCACGTACCACAACACGTGGCAGAGCGAGAGCGCGAGCACCCCTGAGCCGACGAGCCCCACCCAGGCCCAGACGCCGACGGTAGTCCAATCGGTAGTCAACAGCGACGGCACGCCGAAGGGCAGAAACCCCAGCGTGCCAATCGCCATCGTGCAGGTGGTGATCTGCAGCGGCGTGTAGCGTGCCAGCAGTTCCCGAGAGCCGACGGTGTACCAGCCCCAGCACCACACCGACACCATCACCAGCAGGTCGCCGCCGAGGCTGTCGAACGACATCTCGGCTCCGGCGCCCGCCACGAGATAGAGACCGGCGAACGCCAACCCCACGCCCAACCACTGCAACCACCCCACCCGCTCGCGGTCGCGGCTCACCGCATTGAGCAAGAGGACGGTCACCGGCAGACAACCGGCGATGAGCGAGCTGTTGGTCACGCTGGTGCGCGCCAACCCAGCGACGAAGGTCAGCTGATAGGCACAGTGCCCGGCGAGTCCCAGGGCCAGCAGGCGCCGCCAGTCAGCGGCGTCCGGCATCGTGAACCCGGACCGACGCGACACCACCAGCAGGACCGACGCCGCAATGACCAGGCGGATGGCATTGAACCCCAGCGGGGGCATCGACTCGAGCGCCGCTTTGACGACCGAGAAGTTGCTGCCCCAGATGATGACGACGACGAGCAGCAACGCGTCCGGCAGGCTCAGGCGGGTACGGGTGAGAGACACGGTGGGGACAAAAAAAGGCGCCCGGGACCGTGGCCCCGGGCGCCCAGCGTATGACGTCGGAGAGACCGGCTGGCCTCTGGCCGTCCTACTCAGGCTCGGTCGGGTCGCGGCCGTCGCGCGGCGCGCCGGTGCCCGACGACCCCATGAAGAACTTGCGACCGTCTTCGAAGGTCACGTCACGCCCGTTGGCGCGCGCGCTGCGGTCCTTGCTCTGGTAGCCATCGACCACGATCATGGCGCCGACGGGAATCGTCTCGCGGTTCAGGCCGCGACGCAGCAGCGTGTTCGGCGTACCACCTTCGACCATCCACACCTGCGTGGACCCATCCTCACCCGCTACTTCCATGTGAATCCAGGTGTGCGGGTTCACCCACTCCACCTTGACCACCGGGCCACGAAGCACCACGGGACGATTGGGGTCGAACTCGGCCCCGAACGCGTGGTGGGCGCTAGCCGGCACGTCAGCCGTCACCACCAGCGCGGCAAAGGCGAGGGCCGCCATACCAAGTCGAAACATCAGTTGGGTTTGCCTGCGCATCGTGTCTCTCCTGCCGTTTCCGAAATTCCTCACACCAGTGTAACAGCCCGAAGGGACCAAGGTCAGCGGGTCGGGTTCGCCACGCCTTCCGGCTCCTCGCCCCTGAACTCCGCCTCGAGCAGCCGGGCGCCCCGCATGATCCCCTGGAACGAATAGTTGGCCTCGTGACAGGCATACTCGAACACCTTGTTGTCGGTGCGCGGCCAGGAGTACTCGCCGGTGAACGGCGTGGTCCAGACGCTCGGATCCTCGACGGTGAAGGTGTAGATCAGCGAATCGGCGCTCTCCATCCGGAAGCGCTCGGTCACCTTCATATTCTCCGACCCCTGCGAGAACGCCGGCGTGTCGCGGAAGTTAGTGGTCTCGACCACGAGCGTGTCGCCTTCCCACCAGCCGATCGAATCGCCCAGCCACTTCTTGATGTGCGGGGGATCGTGCTCGGCGTTCATCCGCACGACGCGGGCGTCATGCACCATCTCGATCAGGATCAGGATCGCGTCTTCGCTCTGCACGATCCGCTTGTGGTTGTTGTAGAGCGCCGGCAGCATCGGCGGCCCGCCGGTCGAACTGAACGACAGCATGCACCGCTCGGCGAACGGCCGCTGCTCCATGTTGTCGTAGGGACCGGGCGCGTCGAGACCCGCCTCGAGCCAGTACGCCGTCCCGTCGTTCTGCATCCGGCGGACAGGTGCCTCGCCGGCCGAGAGGGCCGCGCGACGAGCCTGCCGCTCGGCCACCACCTCCGGACTTGGCGGCGGGAACCGGCCGTCCGGCGGGTCGATCAGGATCGACGTGCGCCACTCGCCACCCACCTGGAAGGCACTCGTGCCACGGTCGATCCAGAACGTGTTGTAGCCACCGACATTGCCGGCGGCGCCCCGCGATCCGTCACCGCCCTGGGGCGGCGCGCCTCGGTTCGGATCGCTGTCCTGCTGACGCTCGATGTTGCGCTCCAGCTCGGCGGCGGCGATCTCGGCGGCCTCTTCGTTGGTGAGCGCCATCGTCTCGCCATATTCGCGCGGACGCTGCAGCGGGGTGAGCGTCGACACGTCGTAGGTGCCGGACAGGTCGGGGCGCCCCGAGGGCGTCCGAGGAATGTCGTCACCCTGCGCGGCTGCCGGGGCAGCCAGCGCCAGCGACAGCAAGGCGAATACGCCGACGGCGAACGAGAGTCGACTTCGCATCGTTCCAACCTTCCTCAATCAGTCGCGTGGCAGCGGGTTGCGCCGCCACTCGCCGAACATGAGTTCCTCGACGAACTCGACACAGCGGAAGTCCATGATCCGCGCGTTCTCCTCGATGCGCCGGTAGATCGGCATCTTGATGGTGAACGGCTCGGTCAGCACGACCGGATCCTCGATGGTCGCCTCGTAGTCAATGTGGTTCGGGCTGACCATGGTGTAGCGCTCCACGACATGCAGCTGGTTGCTGTGGTGGCTCCCGGCGCGATCGAACCAGGTGCCCTCCAGCAAGCCGCTCACGTCGACCACGAGCGTGTCACCGTCCCAGCTGCCAACCGACCAGCCCATCCAGGAATCGACCTGGGACGGTCCGGGATTGTCCATGTAGATGTCGCGCACCGCGCCGGCGAACTGATAGGCGATGAAGAAGTCGTTCTCGCTCGCGACAATCTGGAACGGATGGGGCATGTAGGTAGCCCGCGGCACGCCCGGCATGAAGCACTTCACCTCAGGGTCGCGCTCGGTCCAGTTCGCCATGTTCTCTTCTTTGAGCGCGCGAGCCTCATCGGTATACGGAATACCACCACCACCGACAATGACGCCCATGCTGCCGGGCACCGAGGCGACCGCCCCCATTCGGAGGGTCGGAATCGACGGCACGGGGTTGACCGGCCCTTCACGCCTCTCGACCGAGTGGCGCGCGATATGCGGCTCGATGTCCCAGTTGGCCTCGTTGTTGGTCTGCCAGATACCGCTCATGTCCGGCTTCCCGTTGGCCAAGCGGGGAATCTCATCCTGCAGCCCTTGGGCCGTCCCAAACGCCGGGACGAACACCCCCAGGGCGAGAGCACACACTCCGACCACTGACTTCATTCGATGCTCCATGGCTGTGCGCGAACGATGCCGGAAACCCGGCCCAGCGCGGAAAACTGTCGAGGTCCTATTGTAGCGGGGCGCGAAGGGCGCACAAGTGATTTCACCGAACGGCGGGCACCATGAGCGACTGTCCCGGATAAATCCGCGACGATCGCAATTCGTTCGCCCGTCTCAGCGTCCCCGCCGACACGCCGTGCCGCGAGGCGATGCCCCACAGCGTATCGCCCCGCCGAACGGTGTAGGTCCGCGGCGCGGGCGGCTGTTGGCCGCCCCCCTGCGTCAGCCGTTCGACGTGATCGGCGTAGGGCTCGGGGAACACCGCTATGTGATAGTGGGGAGGCCGCCGCTCGTGGGTCGCTTCCAGCACACCCTGCGCCTCGAGTGACAGCAACGTCCCTTCGAGCCAGCTGCGGCACCGCCCAGCCGGACGGCGCAGATCGATGGCCATCCCGGTCGGGTGGACCGAGCGGTCCGACGCGTTCCTTGGCTGATGCGATTGCGGACGGGTCAGGCTGGTGACCACGAGTTGCTCCCCGCAGCCCTGGCGATATTGCGCCGCCAGCCGCTCGATGAAGAGCTTGACCTCGGGCCGCGCCACCGGGAACGAGACCTTCTCCAGCCGATAGTCGCGGGTATCGCGCACCGGCACAAGCAGCCTGGCATCCACGAACCGTCGTAGCTGGGTGGGACCAACCAGGTAGGTGAAATCGTGCCCGTGGGCCTCGCGGGTCTGGCGGTCGAGTGACGCCCGGCTCCCGCGCAGGCTTTGCGCTTCGACCGGCGCGGCCATGACCGCCCCCAACAGGGCACTCAGCCCACACACGCCAACGGTACGCAACGACACTGTCATGAACGTCCTAGCTCGTCCCTAGTCTCGGCGCGGCGAGCGACCCACATTAGACCCCACCAAGAAAATACCTGACCACGACCACGGTGCCCGCGATGGTGGCCACGCCGAGCACACCGGCCCGAGTGTGCCCGCGGTCCAGCCGCGTGGCCAGACGGCGCGAGACCACGAACCCGAACACCGCCCCGGGCAGCATCGCCAGCGTGAACTGCAACTCGGTCCATCCGAACCGGCCCACCATCAGCAGCGCGGCCAGCGACACGATAGTACCAAGAAAGAACAGCCCCGAAAGCGTCCCCCGCACCTGCGCCCCGGGGGCGTGCTGATAGAGCAGCGCCAGGGGTGGCCCGCCCACCGCCGCGATGGTGCCCATCACGCCCGACAACACCCCCCCGATGAGCAGTGCAGGCGGCCGCGGATCGACCCGCAGCCCGGACACGCTCAGCAGCACGCCGAACAAGACGACTAGTCCGAACACGAGTCGGAGCTGGTCGGCCGGGAGCACCGCCAGCACCCAGGCCGCCGGTGCCGTACCCACGACCCGGCCGATGATGGCCCAGCGCAGTCCGCCGAGGTCGATGGCCCGTCGCTCGCGCAACCCGAGCGCCAGGGTGAACAGCATCGTGGACGCCAGCACCGGCCCCGGCACCAGCCGGGTGTCGAGCAGAATCAGAATGGGGGTGCCCAGGATGCCCATGCCGAAGCCCACCGCTCCCTGGAGGGTGAACCCCACGGTACTGATGAGCATCACGATGGCGATATCGATCGGGGACATCGAAGGCGGGCCGGGCGTTCCAGCGTACCATGGAGTGGTGAACGACTCTTCGGTCCCAGTGACGCCCAGACCCGCGGCCTCGGTCCTGTTGCTCCGGGATGCCCCCGACGGCCCCGAGATTCTCTACCTGCGACGTAATCCGGAGCTCCGGTTCATGGGGGGTTTCTGGGTGTTTCCCGGCGGCCGGATCGAAGACGGCGATGCCCCGGTCGAACCCTCGACCGACGAGTTCGCCCAGGCCAAACGCGCGGCGGCCCGAGAAGCGCAGGAAGAGGCGGGGGTGGAGCTGGATCCGACCACGCTTCATACAATCTGCGAGTGGACGACCCCCGAACCCAGTCCGATCCGCTTCGCCACCTGGTTCTTTGCAGCGGTGGTCTCGCCCGATCGCATCGAAGTCGACGGCAATGAGATCCTCGACTACCGCTGGGATCGTCCCGAGGCGGCACTCCAGTCCCACCGCGCCGGCAACGTCCAGTTCGCGAACCCGACCTTCGCGCTCAGCACCCGACTCTGTGGCCACGCCAGCGCCGCTGGCATGGTGACCGCGATCGATAGCTGGGAGCGGGAGCGGTTTCTCGGTCGTATCCACCGCACCGAGGGCGGGAAGGTGGCGCTCTATGCCGAAGATTGCGGCTACGAGACGGGTCGGATCGAGTGCCCCGGCCCCAGACACCGCATCTGGATGCTCGATACGGGCTGGCGCTACGAGCGGCAGTTCTAGAGACGCTGTTGAATAGCGGCGGTTCGCCGGTTTCTTGTCGAGACGGGTGCGTGGCAAGGCGCAAGGAAGGAGCAGGCCGGGTGCCTGTGACGGACGAAGCAACGCGGCCACGCGCCCGTCTCGGCGAGAAGCCTAGTAGTGGATGTCGGTTTCGTCGCTAATCTCTCCCACCAGCTCTTCGAGCACGTCCTCCAGCGTCACCAGACCGATCGTGTCGTCGCCTCGGCGCACGACGGCCAGGTGCGTCCGGCGTAGCCGGAACTCCAGCAGCAACGCGTCAGAGCGTCGCGCGGCGTCCACCTCGAGCCCGTCGCGGAGCACCGACTCGAGCGGCTGGTCACCATGCCCCTGCGCCATGGCCTCGAGCAGCCGACGCGCCAGGACCACCCCGCGAAAGTCATCGAGCGAGCTACCGAACACCGGGTAGCGCGAGAACGGCTTCCCGCTGATTGCATCGGCCGCCTCCCCCACCGTCGACCCGATCCGCAGGCTGGCGATGTCGGCGCGCGGGGTCATGATGTCGGCGGCGGTGCGGTCGTTCAGGATGAACGCCTTGTGCACGAGGACGCCTTCGTCCGCTTCGATGTAGCCCGCCTTGCGGCCCAACGTGGTGAGGGCCCGGATCTGCTCCTCGGTTCCCACTCGGCGCCGACCACGGCGAAAGAGCCTGGTGAAAGCGTCGAGCAGCAGCACCAACGGATACAGCGCGTAGGTAAGCCCCAGGATAGGCAGGGCGGCGAAGCGGCAAATATGCGGCGCGTAGTGGGTGCCCAGCGACTTCGGAATGATCTCGGAGAAGACGATGGTGCCCAGCGTCAGGACCAGGGTCATCCAGCCGATGGCCGCCGGACCGAAGGCCGCCACCGCCGCCTGTCCGACCAGGATCGGCCCCAGCACGTTGATGGTGTTGGTGACGATCACGATGACCACCACCGACCGCGTGAGCTGTTCGGTGATGCGTCGCAGCTGCGGCGCGCCCCAGAGTCGGTGCGCGATCGCTTCCTCGGTTTCGGCCCGGGAGACACTCAGCACCGCGGCGTCGACCATGGCCACGAGCCCGGACAGGATGATGAAACAGACGGTCAACGCAAGGAGTGTTGCCATGGGATCGCACGGGCTCGGCGCCAGGCCGACGGTCAGGCGTGGCTGACGGCGGTGTGAGCGGCCGAGGCTAGATAGTCTCGAATACCGCGGGCCAGGGTTTCGAAGATGGAGCGGCGACGCGCGGCGTCGCACTCGAGCAGGGTGATACGGAAGCCGTGATGGTCGCAGGCGAACGACGACAAGGGCACCACGACGATGCCGGTCGCGCCCATCAGGTGGTAGACGAACCGGAAGTCGAGCGCGGTGGTGTCATCGAGCAACTCGTCGATCACCGCGCGCACCTCGGGGTTGGTGATCTCGAGCGCCATCCGGTCGTTGAGGACGCCAGCGTCGAACAGCACCGTCATGTAGAAGGCGCCCTGCGGGCGATTGACGCTGATGCCAGGCACGTCCTCCAGAATGCCGCACGCCTCGTCCGCCCGCCGCTCGAACTCCCGAGCACGTTCCGCCAAATGGGCGGGATACCGCGGGTCGCCGAGAATGCGTGGAATCGCGCGTTGGGGCAACGTGGTCGAGCAGACCTCAAGCATCTTGGCGCCAAGCAGACTCTGCGCGAACCGCTCGAACACCGGGTCGCGTTCCCGGTTGTAGAACTCGACCCACCCGCAGCGTGACCCGGGCCACGGAATCTCCTTCGAGATACCTTTGAGGGACAGCCCGCACACGTCGCCTATGACATCAGACAAGTGCACCGCCTCAGCGCCACCGTAGGTGATGTTGATGTACACCTCGTCGCACATCACGAACAGGTCGAACTCGCGCGCCAGTTCGACGACCCCTTGCAAGGTCTCGCGTGAGTACACCACCCCGGTCGGGTTGTCCGGGTTGATCAGCAGGATGCCGGCGATGGAGGGGTTGTAGCGAACCTTCTCCCGCATCTCCTCCAGATCCGGCTGCCAGCCGCGAGCCGGATCGAGGGTGTAGGTCAAGGGATGGTCGCCGGCGTGGGCGCCCTCGGCCGAGGAGTGCGTCGAATAGGCGGGTGAGGGCCCGATCACGCGCGCCTCTCGCCGCAGGAAACCGAACACCTTCGAGACCGCGTCGCCCAGTCCGTTGAAGAACAGAATGTCGTCAGCGCCGATCTGCGCGCCACGGCGGGCGTTGACGCGTCCGGCCAGAAACTCGCGGGTGGGTAACTCTCCCCGGGACGGGCAGTAGCGATAGGACGAGTCGTCGCGCACGAGATCCGCCACGATGTCCTTGATCCACTCTGGAATCCGGTCGCCCTTCGCCACCGGGTCGCCGATGTTCTCCCAGGCCATCTCAACGCCGAGCGCCTCCAGGCGACTGGCCTGTTCGACGACCTCGCGAATCGCGTAGCTGAGCTCTCCCGCGCCGATGTGAACGATATTGCGTCGCATGCTTACCCAACCCTACCCGACCCCGGAGACATCGGGGAATCTCTGCTTGAGCTTCCGCATCCCCCGCAGCCAGCGGTCGTAGTCGGCGGCCTTTCGTCGCATGTACTCCTCGACCTGCGGATGCGGCAGGATGAGAAACCGCTCCGTCTCCAGACCACGCACCACCGCCGCGGCCACCACCTCTGGCTCGAGCATGCCATCCACGGCCGACACGGTACCCGCTTCGACCCCCTCGGTCATCTTGGTACGCACCGCCTGTGGACAGAGCAGAGAGACCCGAAGCCCGCGGTCGCCGTAGGTGATCGCCAACCACTCGGCGAACCCCACGGCGGCATGCTTGGTGACCGAATAGGGCGCCGACCCGATCTGGCTCAGCAGCCCGGCCGCCGACGCCGTCAGCAACACGTATCCGTCGCCTCGTTCGAGCATGCGGGGTACCAGCACGCGCGCCATGTGCACGTGGGCGAGCACGTTCACCCGCCAGCTGGTCTCCCACAACTCGGTACTGACGTCCGCCCCGCCAGGCACGAACAGACCGGCGTTGGAGCAAAACAGGTCGATCGGACCGATCTCCGCCTCGGTCTGCTTGACCACCCGGGTGACATCCGGCCCGTGGCCGACGTCGGCGGTGATCGCGGTGCCGCCGACCTCGGCCGCCACTTCGCGGGCACCTTCCCGATCGACGTCGACGACGACGACGTGTGTCGCGCCTTCGCTTGTGAACCGCCACGCCAGCGCCCGCCCGATCCCGGACGCGCCGCCCGTCACCACCACCACCCGATCCTTGAGCTGCATCTTCCCGTCTGCTGAAATGGTCCGCGCACAGAGACTATGCCTTCATCACCAGCGTCGCAAATCCGTACCGACCTGAGGCCCCTCGACGACGGTGGCCGGCGCGCCCAGGTCATCATCGACAGGCCCGACAAGTTGAACGTCTTGAACTCGGACCTGATCGGGGCCCTGCGGGACACGTTCACCCAGCTGAGTGAGGACGAGGAGCTGCGGGCCGTCGTACTGACCGGCGCCGGCGAGCGCGCCTTCATCGGCGGCGCCGATATCACCGAAATGCGCTCGCTGACTCGAACCTCGGCGCCGGTGTTCATCGAACATCTGCACGCGGCGTGCGCCGCGATCCGCCAATGTCCCGTGCCGGTCATCGCCCGGATCCAGGGCTACTGCCTGGGCGGAGGGCTCGAAGTGGCGGCCGCGTGCGACCT
>MDTE01170851.1_pt1 | contig 24980 bp, 21 predicted proteins | sample 811231 | NCBI WGS metagenome assembly MDTE01 (sample SAMN05326651, study PRJNA326480) | marine metagenome | isolation source: seawater | place: Indian Ocean: Red Sea | collected 2010 | reverse complement strand
TTTAAAATCTTTATTCATAATTAAAATCTTTTAACAATTTAATTTATAGCAATCAAGGAATTGATTGCCTAACCTCTTTTTGGAAGCTGTAATTCAATTTCAGCTCCGCTTTTTACATCCGATCTATTTAAGGCTCTAACATTCCCTCCATGCATTTCAACTATACTTTTAACTATGTTTAGTCCTAAACCAGAGTGTTCACCAAACTTTTCTGGTCTATTGCTATAAAATCTCTTGAAAATTTTCTCAGTATTTATTTCATTAAAACCAGGTCCAGTGTCCTTAATTTTTACAGAAATTTTCAATTTATCACTTTTAACATCTATAATTATATTGCTGTTTTCTGGACTAAATGAAACAGCATTATCGAGTAAATTGGCTAAGACTTGTTCTAATCTATTTTCTATACCGAAAATTTTAATTTTGTTACCATTCAGATTTTCTCTGTTGACTATGAATTTAATATTTTTTTCTTGAACTGAATTTGTATTATTAAATTCATCAATTACATTTCTTATTAAGATATCCATATCTAGAATTTTCATTTTTTCTCTTGATAAAGACGCTTCATCTTTAAGCATTTGCGAATAGTCGGTTATTAACCTTTCAATTCTCTCAACATCATGGCTTAAAATTTTTATTAATTTTGATCTTTCAATTTTATCTGAAGTATTTTCCAAAAGCTCAGAGGCACCCTTTAAAGACGCAAGTGGATTACGAATTTCGTGGGCTAGATCGGCAGAGGAATTTTCTGCTCTTTGAGTCCTCTGCTGTAAATCTTTTGTCATATTATTGAGTGATCTTGATAAAAGTCCAAGTTCATCACTTCTGTAAAGAAATTTTTCAATTTTGCCCAAGGATTCGTCTTTCGCTTTAATAGACTCGGTATAAGCAACTAATCCTGCTATTGGTTTTAAAATATACCTACTTAAAAATATTAAAAATATAAATATTACAATACCTATTGCTAAAACAGTTCTTATAATAAAATTTTTTCTTTCTTCTACAGCAGTCAGAATTTCATTTGCTTGTTCAGTAACCATAATAAAACCTAATTTTTTCCCTTCAACGTTAACTTCTTCCAAAGTTTTTACGTAGAGATTGTCGCCTTCTTGTATCTCGAGAACTATAGGTTCATTATTTTTTTTATTCTCAAGCAACCTTTTAATTGACTGAATTTCGTTTTTTTCGGTATTTATTTTTTTTTCGTTAGTTTTATTTAATGAGGCATCATTTTCAATTTTTTCTTCAGTAACCTCTTCGGTCCTAGTAAAAACATTTCGATCTAAATCTAACGTGTTAGTATCTGCAACTAATTTTCCATTTAAATTAAAAAATTGTACTCTTTCTAAGTTTTGAAATAAAAATCTCGTTGATAGTAAAAAATCTTTTAATTTTTCTTCTTGAAAGTCTAATTTAAGCCTTTCTATATGATTTGATGTATTGTTAATTATAACAGTATGTTTTTCTGTACGTTGTTTTACCAGGCTTGGTTGGATTCCTTTTAAATAAAAAAATGTAAATAAACCTAAAATTAAGAAAGCAATTAAATTAAGTATTAAGAATTTTCTTAAAATAGAAGATGAGCTTTTTACTAACTTCATTAGCTAATATTCCATCTATACCCACTGCCGTATCTTGTCTCTATGGATGAGAACTTATCATCAACTTTTTTAAATTTTTTCCTAATCCTTTTTATATGGCTATCGATTGTTCTATCCTCGATGTCAGTGTTTTCTTTGTAAGCTATATCCATTAAATGTGCTCTCTCCTTAATTACGCCTGGTCTTTTTGCTAGCTCTTTTACAATTAAAAATTCAGTTGTAGTTAGCTTTTCTGGTAGAGACTTTCCTGCCCATTCACACTCAAGTTGATTTGGGTCTAATTTAAGTTTTCCATGTATTATCAAATTTTTCGATTCATCATCCTTGGCTATTTTTTTTCTAAGTTGTACACGTATTCTCTCAATTAATACTTTAATTGAAAAACCACCTGACTTTTTGATGAAATCATCAGCACCTAATTTTAAACCAAGCAATTCGTCTACCTCTTCATCCTTTGAAGTGAGAAATATTATTGGAATAGACATTTTTTTTCTAATTTTTTTTAATAGTTCTTCCCCATCCATTCTTGGCATTTTAATATCTACAACGGCAAGATCAGGTGGATTTCTTGACAAGCCTACTAAAGCGCTTTCTCCATCTATATAAGTTTGAACTTTAAATCCTTCTCTTTCTAAAGCCATACTTATTCCTGTTAGGATATTTCTATCATCGTCTACGAGTGCGATTGTTTTTGACATTCTAGTCTCCTATAGAGTTTATAATAGTTTAAAATAAATTGTCAAAATTTAGGCATTAATGTGCCTCATCCCAATTATTACCTATATTAATATTCACGTCTAATGGAATTTCAAACATATGAAGATCAGAGCTTGAAATTGACTCCATTGTTTTCTTAACTATTTTTTTAACTTCATCTATATTCTTTTTAGAAGATTCGAAAACCAACTCATCATGAATTTGTAGAAGCATTTTAGCATCATGCAATTTTTTTGTTTCTCTTAGATTATCAAGTTTAATCATAGCTAGTCGAATAATATCTGCTGCTGAACTTTGGATAGGAGCATTTATAGCCGCTCTCTCTTGGAAACTTCTTACACTAAAATTTTTATCATTTATCCCTCTTAGATGAATTCTTCTTCCAAAAATATTATTTACGTATCCATTTTTTCTACAGAATTTTATAGTAGAGCTCATATAATCTTTTATTTCAGGAAATTTTTTAAAATAGGAGTTTATAAATTCTTGTGCATCGTTATTTGATACGGATATTTGTTTCGCAAGACCGTATTGGGTTATTCCATAAATAATACCAAAATTTATTGCCTTTGCTTTTCTTCTGAGATTTTGATCAACTTTTTTTATTGGTAAATTGAAAACCTGACTTGCGGTTAAACTATGGATATCATCGTTATTTATAAATGCTTTTTTTAATTCTTTAACATTTGCTAAATCTGCCAAAATCCTCATTTCTACTTGATTGTAATCCGCAGATAGTAAAACATTATTCTTTTCAGCAATAAACGCTTTCCTTATTTCTCTACCATCATCAGTTTTTATCGGTATATTTTGTAAATTTGGATCACTCGAAGCGAGTCTTCCAGTATTTGTGGCAGCTAACAAAAATGACGTGTGCACCCTTTTAGTTTTAGGATTTATATGATCTTGAAGTGCATCGCTGTAAGTATTTTTAAGTTTTGATAACTGTCTCCAATCTAAAACTAGACTTGGAAATTTGTGACCTTTAAAAGCCAAATCTTCCAATATTTTAGCACTGGTTGCTAAGCTTCCTTTTTTGGTCTTTTTCAAGCTTGCGATTTTTAACTCATTATAAATTATATCACCAAGTTGTTTTGGAGAACCAATATTAAACTCTTTTTTTGCTAAAGAATAAATTTCTTTTTCGATCTTAATAATTTTATCTGTAAATTTTTTAGATAACTTTACTAGATAATCTTTATTAACTTTAATACCATTAATTTCAATCTGAGCAAGCAGTTCAACCATAGGTTTTTCAAAAATTTCATAAATTTTTGTAAGTTTTTCTTTATCTAATCTTTTTTTAAGAAGTTGATATAACCTGAAAGTTATATCTGCGTCTTCTCCGGCATATTCTGTAGCTTTTTTTAAATCAACATCTTCAAAAGTAATTTTTTTCTTTCCGCTCCCAATTAAATCTTTGAATGATATAGTCTTATGGTCCAGATGAATTTCAGATAAAGTATCTAGGTTGTGTCTATTGAGACCTGCATCTAATGTATAGGAAGCAAGCATTGTATCTTCTATTGGATTTACTTTAATGTTGTTCTTCTTAAAAATTATATAATCAAATTTTATATTTTGTCCTATTTTTTTTATACTATTATCCTCAAGAATTGGTTTAATTGATTTTATTATTTTTTCAGCGCTTATGCACTTTTCTTTGTTATTTTTGATTGGTATGTAACATGCCTTCCCTGGCTCATAACAAAATGAAACTCCTACAAGATCTGCTACTATAGGATTTAAAGAAGATGTTTCTGTATCAACACTTATAATATCTTTTGTCTTGAGTATATCAATCCAATCCTCCAATTGTTTTTCAGTACGTATTGTCTGGTAAGCGTTTAAATTAATTTTATTCTTCTTGGCATATTTTTTTTCATTTTGATTTTCGGGCTCCCCATAAAAACTTATGGCCTGGCTTAAAAGCCGGTTAAACTCCATTTCTCTTAAAAAATCATATAATTTATTTCTTTCGACTTTTTTTATTAAAAAATTTTCAATTTTATCTTTTATTGGTACATCATCTTTTAATGTAACCAACTTTTTACTTATTAAAGCAGAATCCTTATTATTTAATAAAGTTTCTTTTCTTTTTTTTTGTGGAATTTCTTCTGCTTTTTTTAATAAATTATCAAGATTTTTATATTTATTAATTAATTCAGCAGCAGTTTTGATTCCAATTCCTGGAACACCAGGTATATTATCGGAAGAGTCTCCTGCAAGAGATTGTACATCGATGACTTGATCTGGTTTTACACCAAATTTTTCTTTCACTTCTTTTTCTCCAATAACCTTACTTTTCATTGGGTCGTATAATCTAATTTCTTTGGATACCAGTTGCATTAAATCTTTGTCTGATGAAATTATAGTTACTTTAGCTCCAGCAGAGATTATTTTTTTTGCATAAGTAGCTATTAAATCATCAGCTTCGTAATTTAATTGTTCAATTGAAGGAACATTAAAAGCTTCAACTGCTTTTCTAATATATTTAAACTGAGGCGCTAGATCATCTGGTGGGTCAGATCTATTAGCTTTATAATCTTTGTAAATTTCATTTCTAAAATTTTTTCTTGCAGAATCAAAAATTACTGCAAAATGCGTAGGCCTATTTTTTGAATCATCTGATCTTGAATCCTCTAATAATTTAAAAAGCATGTTGCTAAAACCTATAACTGCACCAGTCGGAAGTCCGTCACTTTTTCTTGATAGGGGTGGTAAAGCATAATAAGCTCTAAATATATATCCAGACCCATCTACTAAATAAAAATGATCAGTTTTTTTTATTGTATTCATCAATTAATGATATCTTAATTTTTTTCGTGTTATAATAATATTAAAATATGAGCAAAATTGCATTATCTGCAAAAAACTTAACCAAAATTTATTCAAAAAAAAATACGTCTAATAAATCAGTTTTGGCTCTTAACAAATTAAACCTGGAAGTGAAGCAAGGTGAAATTTTTGGTCTTCTAGGGCCTAATGGAGCAGGCAAAACTACGTTTATAAATATCATGGGTGGAATAGTAATGAAAACCTCTGGAAAAGTTAATTTGTGGGGTTTTGATCTGGACATTAACCCAAGACAAGTAAGAGCTTCGATAGGTATTGTTCCACAAGAGGTCAACTTAGATGCCTTCTTTAGTCCAAAGAAATTGCTGGAACTCCAGGCTGGTCTATATGGTGTAAAAAGAGAAAATAGGATTACAGATTTTATTTTAAAAATGGTTGCTTTAGATAAACAAGCTAATTCTTACGCAAGAAGTCTTTCGGGTGGAATGAAAAGAAGATTATTAATTGCTAAAGCAATGGTTCATCAACCACCCATTTTAGTTTTAGACGAACCAACAGCAGGTGTTGATGTAGAATTAAGACAAAACTTGTGGTCAAATATTAGAGAGTTAAATAAAATTGGTGTTACGATTTTATTAACAACTCATAATTTAAATGAAGCTCAAGAAATGTGTAATAGAATTGGAATTATCAATGAAGGAAATTTAGTAGCACTAGATACAACTGAAAAGTTATTGGATCGTTTAGAAAATAAAAAAATAAAATTTAAGGTAAAAAATTTGAATAACTTCGAAAAAATTAAACTTAATGGAGTAAAATTCTCAAAAAATAGTTCTCAAATTGTTGCTTCCTACAATAAAAATGAATTCAGATTTGACCAGATTATAGATATTGTTAGAAATAATGCTGAAATACTTGATATTTCTACCGATGAAGGTGATTTAGAAGATATCTTTTTAGAGGTAACAAATAGGTAGATTTTTCTATAAATAAAAGTAAGAATTGATTATGGAACTAATAAAAAATATAAAAGAGATTTCGTTAATTAAAAATTTATTTCTCGCTGTTTTAGGATCAATAATTTTAGCAATTTCTGCAAAAATGAAAATTCCTTTTTGGCCAGTCCCTATGACAATGCAAACATTTGTGGTTCTTCTTATCGGAATTATGTACGGTTGGAAATTAGGTTTATTTACAGTTTCTTTATATTTGATTGAAGGTATTGCAGGATTACCAGTTTTCGCAGGAACTCCGGAAAAAGGAATAGGAATTATTTACTTCACAGGTCCTACTATGGGATATTTAATTGGTTTTTTATTTGCGGTTTTTTTATCTGGTTTCTTTTCTTTAAATAGAAATTTTTTTCAAAATTTTATAAAATTACTATTTTCTGTGAGTTTTATATATTTAATAGGTTTAACCTGGTTAGGATTTTTAATTGGATGGGATAAACCAATATTTGAATTAGGTGCTCAACCTTTTTTGTTAGCAGAAATTTTTAAGATTTTACTGTTAACACTTTTAATACCTAAAGTGTTAAAATTTAAAATTTAACGAGGAGATCTTTTAGAAAGAATTCTTTGTAGGGTTCTTCTGTGCATTTTTAGCCTTCGGGCAGTTTCTGAAACATTCCTGTTGCAAAGTTCAAATACCCTATGAATATGCTCCCATTTTACTCTGTCAGCTGACATAGGGTTTTCAGGGGGGGCAGCCTTAGAATCAGGAGCTGCTAATAGAGCGGCTTCTACGTGATCTGCATCAACTGGTTTGGCCAAATAGTCTATGGCTCCAGCTTTTACTGCTGCCACAGCTGTAGGCAAATTACCGTATCCGGTTAACATTACTATTCTACTATCCTTTTTTACCTTATTTATCTCCTTAACAACATCGAGGCCGTTCCCGTCCTCTAATCTTAGGTCCACTAAAGCAAATTTAGGTGCTGAAGATCTGACTAATTTTATAGCATTTTCAACGGTTTTTGCGTCTTTAACCACAAAACCTTTCTTCTCCATAGCCCTAGCCAATCTGAGCCTAAATGGATCGTCATCATCAACTATAAGGAGGGTTTTGTCCTCAAAGTCGGAAATTTTTAAACCTGGAGGTGTCCCTTTTAGTCTGTTCATTTCATTCATCCTAACTTATGTATTCATTTTTGTCATTTATCCAATGCGACAATACATGCATTATTTTCTTTACATGAAGGTCAAAAACCTTATAAGCGAAAATTAGATAGCTTTTTTATTGAATTTTTATGAAGCTTAATTGTGTAATTAAACGGGGGAAACACAAAGAATGCGAAAATTTAGTAGCGTTAACGAATTAGTTAACACTTTAAAACCAGATTATCCGGTTTATTGTATTAGACCAAACTCAATTAGAAAATCAGTAGATTTTTTCAAAAATAACTTTCCCGGCAAAGTTCTTTATGCTGTTAAAACCAATCCAAATGAAAAAATTATCAAAAATATTATTAATGGTGGAATTCATAATTTTGATGTTGCCTCTATCAATGAAATAAAATTAATAAGAAAGATAGACAGCAAGGTAAAAGTATATTTTATGCATACAATAAAAAGTAGAGAGAGTATTAATGAAGCATACTTTAAATATAATGTAAAAGATTTCGCTTTAGACAATAAAGATGAATTACTTAAGATTCTCGAGTCTACAAATAACGCCAAAGATTTAAACTTATACGTAAGAATAGCAATTTCAAATGAACATGCTGAAATTGATTTATCAAGAAAATTTGGTGCTTCTCCTAGTGAAGCTTTGGGTTTGCTAAGGTTATGTAAAGAGCATGGTAAAAAAGTAGGATTAAGTTTTCACGTAGGCTCTCAATGTATGGACAAAATTTCTTTTTCTAAGGGAATTAATGAAATCGGCAATATTATTAAAAAAACTAAAATTGTACCTAATGTTATTAATATTGGTGGAGGTTTTCCTTCTATATATCCAGACTTAACACCTGAGCCATTAGAAAATTATTTGGAAGAAATTAAAAAAAGCTTAAAGAGTTTAAAGCTTGATAAAATGCCTGAAATATTTTGTGAACCTGGAAGAGCGATTGTTGCGGAGGCAGGATCAACAATCGTTAAAGTCATTTTAAGAAAAAAACAAAAACTTTATATAAATGATGGAACATATGGATCGTTGTTTGATGCAGGAGTTCCAAATTTTGTTTTACCGTCAAAAATGATAACAGATGGTAGAATCATATCAAAAAAATTAACAACTTTTAATTTCTTCGGGCCAACTTGCGATAGTCTGGATTATATGAAGGGACCTTTCTTGCTACCCAATAATATTAAGGAAGGTGATTATATTGAGCTTGGACAATTAGGAGCATATGGAACTACTTTTAGAACACAGTTTAATGGTTTCTATTCAGATTCTATTTATCAAGTGGATGACAAGCCTATTCTTTCAATGTACGATCGTAAAGATAAGTTTGATTACTTGGTAGCGTAATGGATAAAAAAAAAGGTCCTAATCTGGGACACAATAAAAAATCTTTATTAAAATCAGAAGTAGAACACATTGATATTACTTCTTTCGATGCGAGAAAAATTATCGACTCGATGAAAAAGATGTCTTTTACATCTAGGGATGCTGCTAAAGCTGCAGAAATTTATAATGAAATGATAAATGATAAAGATTGTGCAATATTTTTAACAATTGCAGGATCAACATCTGCAGCAGGTTGCATGAAACTTTATTCTGACCTAGTTAAATATAATATGGTCGATGCAATTGTAGCAACAGGAGCATCAATTATAGATATGGATTTTTTTGAGTCTCTTGGATTTAAACATTATCAAGGAAATCAGTTTCAAGATGACAAAATTTTAAGAGAAAATTACATAGATAGAATCTATGACACCTATATTGATGAGGAACAACTGCAAGCTTGCGATAAAACTATTTGCGAAATAGCAAATAGTTTGTCTCCAAAATCCTATACTTCAAGAGAATTTATTAAAGAAATCGGTAAATACTTAAAGAAACATGCAAAAAAAAAGAACTCCTTGATTGAACTTGCATATGATAACAATGTTCCAATTTTTTGCCCTGCTTTTACTGATAGTTCAGCGGGTTTTGGACTTGTAATGCATCAAGAACAAAATCCCTCAAAACATATTACTATAGACTCAGTTAGAGAATTTAGGGAACTTACAGAAATAAAATTAAAATCAAAAACATCTGGATTAATTATGATTGGCGGCGGTGTCCCAAAAAACTTTGTACAAGATACAGTCGTATGTGCTGAATTATTGGGCAAAAAGGTTGATATGCACAAATATGCTGTTCAAATAACAGTAGCAGACACAAGAGATGGCGCATGCAGCAGTTCTACATTAAAAGAGGCAAGTTCCTGGGGCAAGGTTGATACTTCTAAAGAGCAAATGGTTTTTGCAGAAGCAACGAGTGTACTTCCCTTGATTGCGAGCGATGCTTACCATCGTCAAAATTGGAAAAATAGGGAAAGAAAAAACTTTTCAAAATTATTTGGATAAAAATTGAACTATCTATCAAACAAACAAGGTTTTTTAGGAATTGATAATAATTTCAAGATAAAAGAAAAAGCTGTAATTGTACCATTCGGATTGGAAAAAACTGTTAGTTACGGCGGTGGAACTAAAAATGGTCCAAAAGAAATTATAAAAGCATCACATCAAGTTGAATTATTTGACGAAGATTTAAATTGTGATCCATATAAAAAAATTGGTATTAAAACAATTAAACCTTTTAAAATTAAAAGTAAAATAGAGGATGCTTTAGAGCAAATTGAAAAAATAAATGAAAATTTATTATCTAAAAAAATATTCCCTTTAGTACTAGGCGGAGAACATTCAATTACACCCGGTTGTATTAGACCTTTTATTAAAAAATCTGACAAGCTATATTTGTTACATTTTGATGCACATGCTGATTTAAGGCAAAGTTATAATGGTAACAAATTCTCACATGCTTCAGCTATAAGAAGATGTTTGGATTACAAAAATATTAATGTTATTTCATTTGGTATTAGAAATATCTCAAGTAATGAAGCAATTTATTTAGGCAAAAATAAAAATAGAATAAAGATTTTTTGGGGCAAAGATAAAAAAAAATGGGATTTAAATTATTTTAAAAAAATTATAAAAAATAAAAAAGTTTATATAACTTTTGATATTGATAGTTTTGATTTAAGTTTAATGCCAGCAACTGGTACGCCCGAACCAGGTGGCCTCTTCTGGGATGAAACAATTAATATTATTAAAATTGCATGTAAAGCATCCAATGTGGTTGGGGCCGACATTAACGAACTTGCTCCAATTAAAGGTTTTCCTGGATATAATTTTCTTGCTGCAAAATTAGCTTATAAGATTTTATCTTACAAGTTTTTAACTTCTAGATATTAGATCGGAATTTTTCCAGGTAATTTGAACTAGTGCACCTCCAAAATTATTATTAGAAAATTCTAATGTTGCTTTCTTTCTTTCCAACAAAGTTTTTCCAATAAATGTTCCTAATCCTAACCCCGATTTAGATTTTAGTTTTTTTGATTTAGAAGATATATAAGGTTCACCAATTACATTTAATATATCATCTGGGAAACCAGGTCCATCATCAGAAATTTCAATTAATATTTCTGATTTATTTTCAATTATATTAATATCAATTTTATTTTTTGAAAATTTTACTGCATTACCAACAAAATTACGAATTCCATAAGTTAATTCTGGAGATCTTTTAATATTAATTTTTTTATTTATTTTAGATGTATCTAAATTTATTTTTTTTTCTGTAATTTCTTCAAAAGATTTTGTTATCTCAAAAAGCAAATCCTGCAATGTAATATTTGTAACATATTCGTCATCTATAATCTGATTTTGAGATATTTTTTTTAATATTTCTCCGCATTTTTTAGCTTGATCTAATAAAGTATCAATATCTTTAATAAAATTCTTGTCTTGACTGAAATCTTTTCTTAGCTCTTTTGCAATTACAGTTATTGTCGCCAAGGGTGTTCCTAAAGAATGCGCTGCTGCTGCAGCCTGATGGCCGATTGACTCGAGTTCATGTTATTTTGCTAGAACACTTTCTAATCTATTCAAAGCATTACCTCTTTTTCTAGCTTCATAACCAAATCGGAAACCAAAATAATTTAAAAAAATCAATATAATTATAAGCGCAAATGGAATTGCAAAAATATAATAATCTGGAACGTGGAAATGTAGGTCACCACGACTAGGCAGTGGAAGATAATTAAAAGTTAGTATTAGTAAAGAAAATATACTTATAATAGTCAAAAATAATGTACTAGCAATATTTAATAAAGTTGAGGAGACAACAGCTGGCACAATAATGAACATCACAAATGGATTGGTTACTCCGCCAGTAAGATAAATCAATACTGAAAGTTGTAAAACATCGTAAAATAATAAAATTGTGGACTCTGTATTATTTAATACATTCTTTTTAAAATTAAATTGTATAAAAATATTTGTTAAGCCCCCACAAAATATTGTTAGAGAGCAAAATATTATTGGTAGATCAAATTTTAATATAAAATGAGCAACATATATTGTTATTAGTTGGCCAATCAAGGCGATCCACCTCAAAATAACAACCGTGTTTTTTTCTAACTGCAAATCCTCTTCATATTTGAGGAATTCAGATAATTTCATACTTTAAATATCTAGGTTTTCTACTTCTAAAGCTTTTTCTGTAATAAAATCTTTTCTTGGAGCAACTTCATCACCCATTAAGATTTTTATAATGTTCTGATCCTCTCTAGATTTTTCTTTAGTTCCCTTAGAATATTCCACTCTCAATAGGGTTCTATTCTTTGGGTCTAGAGTTGTCTCCCATAGTTCTTCGGGGTTCATTTCTCCTAAACCTTTAAACCTTTGAATGTTTAATTTTTGTTTTTCTTCATTAATAAATTTTTCTAAATCAGTTTTTTTTAATTTTTTTATACCGGTCCCATTTGAACTTAATATATATTTTTCTAGGTCTTTTTCGTTTTTAATATAAGTACTTTTTGAACCTTTTGTCACTTTAAATAAAGGCGGTTGTGCGAGATACAAATGGCCTTTTTCAATAAGTTCATTAAATGGTTTGTTGTTAAAAAAAGTCAGCAGCAACGTTCTTATATGAGAACCATCAACATCCGCGTCAGTCATAATAATTATTTTTTCGTATCTTAGATCCTCTATATTAAAACCTGTTGAACCGGTACCTAAAGCATTTATTAATGTCACTATTTCATTTGAAGACATCATTTTAGACAAAGCTTTATTTTCACTGCTCCCATTAGATCCGTTCCTTTTTTTATTTTCGTTAACATAAGTGTTTAAAATTTTTCCCCTTAGTGGAAGGACTGCCTGAAATTCTCTTTTTCTACCCTGTTTGGCAGATCCACCTGCTGAGTCTCCCTCTACAATAAATAATTCTGTACCCTCCATTGATGAGATTTGACAATCTGCAAGTTTACCTGGTAAACCTGATAATTCCAAAGATCCTTTACGTCTAACGCTATCTCTAGCCTTTCTGGCAAGATCCCTTGCTATTGCGGCTTGTAAAACTTTATCTAAAACAACTTTTATAATTGAAGGATTTTGATCAAACCAAGTAGTCACTTTTTCAGAAACTATGGTCTCAACGATATTTCTAATTTCAGAAGAAACAAGTTTATCTTTTGTTTGGGAAGAAAATTTTGGATCAGGCATTTTTATTGATAAAATAGTTGTCAATCCTTCTTTAATATCTTCACCCCCAATTGTAACTTTATTTCTTTTATTTAAATTTTTTTCTGATGCATATTTGTTAATTATTCTAGTTAATGCACTTCTAAAACCTAGAAGATGAGTACCACCATCTCTTTGGTGAATATTATTTGTAAAAGCCATAACTTCTTCGCTAAAACTGGCATTCCATTGAAATGCACACTCTACTATAACATTTTTTTTCTCACCTTTAAGATAAATAGGTTTTTTAAATACTGCCTTTTCATTTTTATTTATTAGTAATGATTTTTTTTGGTCCAAGAATGAAACAAATTCACCTACACCACCATCATATTTGTGTTCGTAGACTTTGGTTTTCGAATGTGTTTCATCAATTAGATTAATTTTGAGACCTTTGTTTAGGAAAGCAAGCTCTCTCATTTTCTTTTGTAAAGTTGTAGTACTAAACTTAATATTTGAAAAAATTTCTTTTGATGGAAGAAATTTTATTTTTGTGCCAGATTGTTTTGTTTTTTTTAAAAATTTTATAGGATTTAATGTTTTGCCATTCTTAAATGAAATAAAATGCTCTTTTTGATCTCGGTAAATAGTTAAATCTAGTTTTTCAGACAAAGCATTTACAACTGAAACGCCTACACCATGTAATCCTCCTGAGACTTTATAAGAATTCTGGTCAAACTTTCCTCCTGCATGCAATTGTGTCATGATAACTTCTGCGGCAGATTTTTTTTCACCTTTATGAATATCAACTGGTATACCTCTCCCGTCATCTTCAACTGTGACAGAGTTGTCTTTATGTATTGTTACGCTAATATTTTTACAAAATCCTACTATAGCTTCATCAATTGAGTTATCTACGACTTCAAAAACCATATGGTGTAAACCTGATCCATCGTCAGTATCGCCAATATACATTCCGGGTCTTTTTCGAACCGCCTCAAGACCTTTTAATACTTTAATTGAATCTGCTTTATATTCTGAGCTTGGGTTATTTTTTTGGGTATTTGTCATTTATTTGAAAAAATTAGTATATCATTTTTTTTTGCTTATATAAAACTGCATTAAATATAGGTGATGAATAATCATTGAATGACAAGGATAATAGAAGAAAAATAAAATTTATTTGTTAAAAATGAATAAATTTAAATTTTCATTGGCATAATTACATAATAACTTTGTATATCGGATTTATCTTGGATAAGTACTGGTGATATAGCATCATTTAAATTCATTGTTAAGTTTTTATCTTCTAATTGGGAGGCTATATCCAGCAGATATCTCGCATTAAAACTTACGGTAAGATTTTCAGAATTATAATTTGCTGACAAAGTCTCTTTTCCTTCTCCAGAGGATGAGCTTGTAACAAAAAGCTGTATGTTATCTTTTTCTAATGTTATTTTTACTCCCTCTTTTCTATCTATTGATACTGTTATAACTCTTTCTATGGAGTTAATAAAATCTTTAACATCTACACTTAAAACTTTACTATTACTTTTAGGAACTACTTTTTCATAATCAGGAAATTTTCCATCTATAACTTTTGAAGTGATTCCAGAATTGCCTATTTTGAATTGAATTTTACCATCGCCAACATACAATAAAATACTCTCTTGAATATTGTCTTGAAGTAAATTGCATAATTGAAATACTGTTTTTTTTGGCAATATAAATGGCTTAAAGTTTTTAGATTCTTCTAGTGGAGTACTACTCGATGATAATCGATGTGTATCAGTGGCTACACCTGTTAAATACATGCTTTTGTTTGAAGTGGTTGGATGTATATAAATACCATTTAGATAATGTCTAGCATCGTCATTAGACATTGAAACTTTTGTTTTATTTAACAAAGATAAAAGACTTTTGCTTTTTAATTTAAAAGGATCGGAACCAAAACTGCTAGCAAAATTGGGAAAGTCATCAATTGGCAAACACAAAAGGTTAAATTTTGAATTTTTTGCATTAATTTTAAGTTTGTTTTGACTTTCTAAATTAAAAATAATGTCTAGATTTGAAGGTAATTTTCTCAAAACATCATACAAAACTGTTGCAGATGTCGTGGTGCTTCCTTCCTTTTCAATTTTAAGTTCTGAAATTTCATCTCTAAAAACTATATCTAAGTCAGTTGCTACAATATTAAGTTTGTTATTTTTTACTTCTAGCAAAACATTTGCCAGAATAGGTATAGTATTTTTTTTCTCAATTATATTATGAGCAATAGATAATGATTTTAAAAGTATGTCACGCTTAATTTGAAATTGCATTTTAATCGCTTAGGATTAGTGATTTTAGCTCCTCAACATTTTTTCTCATTTCATCATTACTCTCTATAAGTTTATCTATAGTTTTAACAGCATGTATCACTGTTGTATGATCTCTATTAGAAAATTTTCTTCCAATTTCAGGAAGTGATCTGGATGTAAGTTTTTTTGCTAAATACATTGCCATTTGCCTTGGTCTTGCAAGAGGTCGTGATCTCCTTGGAGACAGCATTTCTGCAAGACTAATACTAAAAAAATTTGAAGTAACATTTTGTATTTTATCAATACTTACAACCTTACTAGTATTATAAATATCTTTTAAGATTATTTTACAGTCACTAACTGTAAGTGACTTTTTGCTCATTTTACCGAAAGCAACTACTCTATTAAATATTCCAATTAACTCCCTAATGTTAGAGTTACTATTTTTTGCAAGATAATCTATTACTTCCTCTTGAAGATCGGGACTCTCTTTAAATGAGTTCTGATAATCTAAAATTTTCTTTCTTAGTATGCTAAGTTTTAACTCATAGTCTGGTGCACCTATATCTACTACTAACCCTCCAGATAGCCTAGACTTTATTCTGTCTTGGACTCTATCAAGTTTATTGGGTGGTCTATCTGAGGAAATCACTATCTGTGCACTTTGGTCAAACAGGGTATTAAAGGTATGAAAGAATTCTTCTTGGAGACCTTCCTTACCCCTTATGAACTGTATATCATCGATAATAAATACATTTGCTTTTCTAAAGAAATCTTTAAAATTTACCATCTCATTTTTTTTTATTGATTTAATGAACTGATACATGAAACGTTCAGCTGATATAAACATCACTTTATTTTTTTGACTTAGCTCTAGACCTATAGAATTCAAAAGATGGGTTTTACCTAAACCTACCCCTCCATAAATAAATAATGGATTATATCTTGATAATTGGGCACATATTTTCTTTGCAGAAAGAAAGCTCAGATTATTACTTTTTCCTACAATAAAATTATTAAAATTTAGAGCTGGATTTAGTCTATTGTAATTAAGTACAGAATTTTTTATTTCTGATACTTGTCCCAAATTAACATTGTTTATTATAGATTTATTATAACTAGAGTTTTCTGGTTCAATTTTAAATTCTATTCTATTAATACTTAGTTTATGTTTTTTAATTACGCTTAAAATTTTATCTGCATATCTTGAAGTGATCCAATCTCTAAAAAATCTAGTTTTAACACCTAAAATTACATGATCATTAAATTCTTTTACTAATGAAATATGCTTTAACCAACTAGAATATATTTCAGTACCAAATGATTGATCAAATGACTTTTGTACTGAATCCCAATCTAAAACTTTTTCTTCTAAAAGCGCAGTTGAATTGGGTTTTAAAGAAACTTTTTCCATGAAATTAAATTAAAAAAATATATCTATAACTAATTTTTTTTTAATTCAATTTTTTTTTTTAAAATTAAAAAATTAAATTGGGTTTGGTTGTATAATAAACGTAATGAGAGAAAATAAAAATAATTGCAACCTCAAATACAATATAACTACATATTGTAATTTTAAAAAAATTAAATTTAACTTTAACAACTTTAAATTTTATAAATATCAACTATAAATTTTATGGATGACAACTTTAAATTGATTACAACTACTTAGTGATTTTTTTTATTTTTTTGGAAATTTTTGAAATTTTTCTAGATAAATTTTTTTTCTTAATAACCCCAGTTTTTGCAACTTTCATTAATTCTGATTGAAAAGTAGGAAAATAATTTTGTATTCCCTTAATATCCTTTTTATCTATTAACTTTTGAATTTTTTTAACTGCCTGTTTATACCTATTTTTCCTAAATTTATTGACTTCAGTCTGCTTTTTGGCCCTTTTGACTTTTCTAATTGCTGATTTAATGTTTGGCATTCAACGGAACGTATATATGTTCAAAATATGCCGGTCAATATCTAATTATTTTTGACATTTTCTACAAAAAAAAGTTGATCTGTTACTTATATAAATTCTTTTAATATTGCCTTGACATTTTCGCTTTTTGCACGATTTTCCATCTCTACCGTAAACAGCAAATTTTTCCTGATAAAGGCCAGTCTTGCCTGAAACACTATTAAAATCTCTGATTGAAGACCCGCCTAATTTTATAGCCTTGTTAAGAGTTTTTTTTGTATAAAAAATTATTTTTTTAAAATTTTTATTTGTAAGATTTTTGGTCAATTTTTCTGGATTAACTGAGCTTAAATATAGAATTTCATTTACATAAATATTTCCTAAACCTGCAACAAATTTTTGGTCCATTAAAAAGTTTTTAATATTTTTTTTACTTTTTTTGCATTTAAATTTAAGATATTTGTAATTAAAATGGACTCCAAGTGGTTCGGGACCCAATATAGAAATATGGGGATCATATCTTAATTTAGTTAAACTGGTTATTTTCAGAAAACCAAACTTTCTAACATCATTATAAATTAAAACTATAGAGTTATTAAAATTTACTAAAAAATGATTATGTTTTTTTAAAAATTTTTTTTCATAATAAAAACTTGTACCCATAGCAGAATTTTCATTATTTTTTTTTATAAATAGTTTACCTGTCATACCTAGATGAATTAAAATAATTTTGTTATTTTGAAGATTTATTATTATATACTTGCCTCTTCTTATAATTGATATAATCTTTTCTCCCTCAGCAATTTTTTTAAAGTTCTTAGGTATTTTAAACCTTAAATTACTATCTAAAATATGGATTTTATCAATTTTTAAACCAGTAATGTATTTATTGAGTGATCTTCTAACAACTTCAACTTCTGGCAATTCTGGCATATAACTATTTATAAAATGACAAATATTAATCAGTCAAAATTTAAAAAAGCAACCAAAGTTTTTAATGCTGTTTATAATAAATATGACTTTATGAATGACATAATGTCTCTTGGTATACACCGTATTTGGAAACAAAAATTAATAGATTGGATGAGCCCGAAAAATAATGACCATTTAGTTGATATGGCTTCAGGAACTGGCGATATCGCAAAATCTTTTTTGAAAAGAGTAAAGTATAATGGCAATGTGTCATGTGTTGAACCTAATATGTTAATGCTTAGTGAAGGAAAAAAAAAACTAAAAGATTTAAAAAATATAAAATGGTATTTGTCTAGTGCAGAAAAATTACCATTTGATGACGAAAGTTTTGATATTTACTCTGTAAGTTTTGGTGTAAGAAATTTCTCGAATATTGATTTAGCTATTAAAGAAGCACATAGAGTTTTAAAAATAGGTGGTAGATTTATTTGTTTGGAGTTTTCTAAAGTTGACAATGAGATTTTAAATAAGTTTTATAAATTGTATTCTAAATCAATTCCCTTTATTGGAAGATATATAGTGGGAGATTCAGAGCCTTATGAGTATTTAATAAAAACTATAGATGAGTTTTATGATCAAGACAGTTTTGCCAAAATTATTGAAAACAGCGGTTTTAGCAATGTTAAGTATAGAAATTTATCCGGTGGTATAGCTGCAATACACTCTGGCTGGAAAGTATAATCATGATTAGGAAGATTTTTAATTTATTAAAAATTTTGAGAAAATTGTCAGTATCTGGTGCTGTCGATGTAATTGATGAAGTAAAAAATATTCCTAAAATATTAAAATTTATTTTTTACATTTTTTCTTTGGGAAAAAAAAATCAACTTTCAGATAAAAGCAAAACATCTGGTGAAAAACTTTGCGAAGCCTTACAAAGTATGGGCACTACATTTATAAAGCTTGGACAATTCTTGGCAACACGCCCGGATATAATAGGCGATGAAGTAGCTAGAAAATTGGAGAAATTACAAGATAAACTACCTCCCTTTAGCACTTATGAAGCAAAAGAAGTATTAAAAAAAGAGATTGGAAAAAAATTATTTGAAAATATTATATCATTTAAAGATCCGGTAGCAGCTGCATCAATAGCACAAGTACATTTTGTAAAAATAAAAATTGATGGTTCTGAAAAAGAATTAGCCATAAAAATTTTAAGACCAAATATTTACAAGATAGTTAATGAAGAATTAGATGCACTTATGTTTTTAGCGTTTTTAATTGAAAATTTATTTAAAAGCACAAAAAGGCTTAAGTTAGTTGAGGTAATTTATTTATTAAAAGAAATTACAAATGTTGAGATGGATTTAAGATTTGAAGCTGCTGCAGCAAGTGAGCTTTATGAAAATACAAAAAATGATAAATTTATAAAAGTTCCTAAAATATATTGGAACTACACCTCTAAACAAATACTAACTTTGGATAAAATAGATGCTATTCCAATAAGAGATTTAGAGAGTTTAAAAAAATCTAATATTGATCTTGAAAAACTATCCAAAGATTTAATTCAATTATTTTTAAAACAGGCAGTAAGAGACGGTTTTTTTCATGCTGATATACACCAAGGAAATCTATTTGTTGACCTTGAAGGAAATATAATTCCAATTGATTTTGGAATTATGGGACGTTTGGATAAAAATAATAAAAAATATTTAGCTGAAATACTCTTAGGCTTCATACAAAGAGATTATAATAAAGTAGCCCAAGTTCATTTTTTAGCAGGATTAGTTCCTAAAAATACATCTAAAGACGAATTGGCCCAAGCACTAAGATCCATAGGTGAACCAATATTTGGACAAGCAATTAAAGATATATCTGGAGGAAATTTACTTGCACAATTATTTGACATTACAGAAAAATTTAATATGCAAACCCAGACTCAATTGCTCCTTTTACAGAAAACAATGGTTTCAGTTGAGGGTGTGGCAAGAAAACTAAATCCTAATGCAAATATTTGGGAAATATCAAAACCTGTTTTAGAAAACTGGATTAAAAGTGAAAAAGGTCCTGAATCAAAAATTAAAAAAACAATTGAAATTTCAAGAGAAGTTTTCGAAAAAATTCCTGATCTACCAGATGTTATGGACAAAGCTAATTTAGCACTACAAATGCTTGCTGAGGGAAAGCTTAATCTTTATACGAATGAAAGAGGGAATCTTGAAATTGAGAAGCTTAAAATGAAAAATATAAGAAACAATATGCTTATAATATTTCTAGGTATTGTGATAGGATTCTTTATAATATTTTAATTATGAGTCTTAAAAATAAAAAAATTTTGCTAATTATTGGTGGAGGAATTTCTGCTTATAAATCTCTAGATTTGATCAGATTACTACAAAGAAAAGGTTCTAATGTTAAAGTTGTATTAACAAAAAGTGGAAAAAAATTTGTTACGTCTCTTTCGATTTCAGCTCTTTCAAAAAATAGAGTTTTTGAAGAAATGTTTGATAAGCAAGATAAAGGTAAAATAGATCATATTTCATTGTCGAGATGGGCCGATTTAATATTGGTTCTACCTGCTACAGCAAATTTTATGTCAAAAATTAGCAAAGGAGCTGCAGACGATCTTTCCTCAACCATTATTTTAGCCTCAAATAAAGAGGTTTTCTTAGTGCCAGCAATGAACGTAAGAATGTGGGAACATAAAGCTACTCAAAAAAATTTAAATAATCTTATTGAATATGGGTATAAATTTATTGGTCCAGAAAATGGTGAGATGGCCTGTGGTGAATATGGAAAGGGCAAAATGTCTAGCCCAAGACAAATATTAACTTTTTTAGATAAATTTTTAAAAAAAAAAGATCTATTAAAAGGAAAAAAAATTAATGCAATCGTAACAACTGGACCTACTAAGGAGTATATTGATCCAGTAAGGTTTATTTCGAATGAGTCTAGCGGGAAACAAGGGTATGAGATAGCTTTGGAATTATCAAGACTGGGTGTAAAAACAACTCTAATATCTGGACCAACAAATCTCACTTATAGCAATGAGGTTAAAATTAAAAAAGTTACTTCTGGTTATGATATGCTTGAGGCAGTTAAGAAAAGACTTCCAACACACATTGCAGTCTGTGCTGCAGCAGTATCTGATTTTAAGCCAATAGAAACGAAAAAAAACAAAATTAAAAAAAATTCTGAATTAAGAGAAATTAAAATTGAAAAAAATCAGGATATTTTAAGTTATCTAGGTAAAAACAATAGGTATAGACCTAAACTACTTGTAGGTTTTTCAGCAGAAACAGAAAATTTATTAAAAAATTCTATAAAAAAAATGCAAGAAAAATTCTGTGATATTGTCGTAGCAAACGATGTTTCTAAGAAAGATGTAGGTTTTAATAGTGACTTTAATGAGGTGACAGTGATAGAAAAAAATGGAAATTTTTTCAAAATTAAAAAGAATTCAAAAAAATTTGTTGCTTCGATTATTGCCAAAAAGATTGTAGAAAAATTTTTGAAGAATGAGAAAAATCTCAATTAAAAGTGAAGATTATCAGAAATACTACAAACAATTAATATTAAAAAAAATTGGTATAATTGGTCAAAAAAAAATTCTTAATTCGAAAGTACTTGTGGTTGGTGCGGGAGGTTTGGGTTGCCCATTAATTTTGTATTTAGCATATTCTGGTGTTGGATCTCTTGGAATAGTAGACCATGATAAAATTGAGTTGTCGAATTTAAGTAGACAAATATTATTTACAACAACAGATATAGGAAAGAATAAAGCACTTGTTTCAAAAAGGGCCATAAAAAAGATTAATAAAAAAATACAGGTAACAGTATATAAAAATAAATTGGATAAAAAGAATATAAATATTATTGCAAAAAACTATAATATAATTTGCGATGGAACTGATAATTTTAAATCAAGATTTTTAATTAATGATTACTGTCTAAAAACAAAAAAGGTATTAATTTCATCTGCAATAAACAAATTTGATGGACAGCTTTTCAAATTTGATTTTAGAAAAAAAGGACCTTGTTTCAAGTGTTTTATGCCTAAAACTCCGGATGAGGAAATTAACTGTCAGTCTGAGGGTGTAATGACTACCTTGGCAGGAATAGCGGGGTCTTTACAAGCAAATGAAGTGATAAAAACAATTCTAAATATAAAAAACAAAAAAAATGAAAATATTATGTTCTTTAATGCACTTAATTCAAATTTTAGAAAAGTAAAATTGCTCAAAAATCCTAATTGCAAAAATATTCATCTCCATGATTAAGATAATAATATCATTATTTATATTTTTAATATTTTCAAATTTTTCACCTGCCTTTGCGGAATATTATTTAACTCTGAGAAGTGACGAAGTAAATTTAAGACATGGCCCGTCTTTCAGTCACCCGATAAAACTCATTTACAAAAAGAAATTTCTGCCAGTCTTGGTTATTGATAAATCTTATAATTTTAGAAAAATAATAGATCATGAAAATAATTCTGGGTGGATATATGTTGGAAAATTGTCTAAAAAAAAAGCTGCATTAAATAATTTTGATAACTCAATAATTTTTAAAAGACCATCTTTTTACTCTAAACCTATAGTCTCTCTAGAAAAAGGTAGATTATGTATTGTAAAAAAATGCAAGAAAGAATGGTGTAAAATAATTACTGGTAACTATTCTGGCTGGATAGAAAAACAAAAATTAAAAGGTAGGCTTTAATTTTTTCTTTTCTTGATTATTTTTGAGGCCCAGAACTTATCTAAAACAAAATACCACACAGAATTTGCCAGAGGTTCAACTATTGCATCCGTTAAAGCAATGTAAAAAGATACATCTGCAACTAACATTAAAACAGTAATTGCAATAGCAAAGTGACCAAGTGTGTAAACAATTGTTCTTAATATCGATCCTCTATTCGATTCATAGACTTTTTTTGAAGCGTTAAATATTCCTGATGTTAATTCTGTCATTTAAGTTTGATTTTTAATGAACTTGTCTATCTGCATTCATAATTTTTGTCCAAGTTTTAACAAAATCTTCTATAAATTTTTCCTTATTATCATCTTGTGCATAAACTTCTGCGTAAGATCTTAAAATTGAATTTGAACCAAAAACTAAATCAGCTCTAGAAGCTGTGAATTTGACTTTATCAGTTTTGCGATCAACCATATCGTAAGAATTTTTACCAGTCGGTTTCCAAATATATTTCATATCTAACAAATTAATAAAGAAATCATTTGTTAAGGCACCAACTTTACTTGTCAGTACTCCTTTATCTTTTGCTGACTCATGGTTGGTTCCTAGTACTCTCATGCCCCCCACCAAACAAGTCATTTCTTGTGCGGTTAATCCCATTAAAGAAGCGCGCTCTAATAAAAGTTCCTCAGGCATCACGGAATAATCAGCTTTTACATAGTTTCTGAAACCATCATGCCGTGGTTCTAACCACTTAAAACTTTTTAATTCTGTTTGTTCTTGAGATGAATCACCTCTACCGGGACTAAATGGAACTTTGACTTTAGAACCAGCTTTTTTTATCGCTTTTTCAAGCCCAACATTACCTGCAAGAATAATTGTATCCGCTATAGTCGCTCCTGTTTTATTAGCAATATTTTCAAGTACTTTTAAAATCTTTGAAAGTTTTTTTGGCTCGTTTGCTTCCCAGTCTTTCATAGGCTCTAATCGAATTCTTGCACCATTAGCTCCTCCTCTTTTATCAGTCCTTCTATATGTTCTGGCACTATCCCAAGCAATTGTGATTAAATCACTAGTGGATAAGCTAGTAGCTGAAATCATTTTTTTTACCTTATTTACATTATATTTCTTTTTTGAATTTGGAACATTACCTTGCCAGAGCAGATCTTCTTTGGGTGCCCAAGGTCCAATATAATTTTCTTTATTTCCCATTGTTCTATGTGTCAACTTAAACCAAGCACGTGCGAAAGAGTCTTCAAAATATTTTGGATCTTTATAGAATCTTTCTGAAATTTTTCTATATTCTGGATCCATTGCCATAGCCATATCAGCGTCAGTAAACATCAATCTAGCTTTTTTATTAGGGTCTCCTAAATCTCTTGGTTTTTTTTCCTCTTCAAGGTTAATAGGCTCCCATTGCCAAGCTCCTGCGGGACTTTTTTTACTTTCCCACTTGTAGTTAAGTAAAAGATCTAAGTATTGATGATCCCATTTGTCAGGGTTAGTTGTCCAAGCTCCTTCTAGACCTGATGTAATTTGGTTAGCGCCTGTTCCATTTTTCTGGTTCCATCCAAAACCTTGTTCGTGAATATCAGCTCCAGCAGGTTCTGGACCTAAATTGTCTGGGTTACCATTACCATGGGCCCTTCCAATTGAGTGGCCCCCGATTGTGAGAGCGGCAGTTTCTACGTCATTCATTCCCATTCTTCCAAATGTTTCACGCACATCCATTGCAGTTCTAACTGGATCAGGTTTTCCTTCAACTCCTTGAGGGTTAACATAAACAAGCTGAAAATGAGATGCTGCTAGTGGGGCTTCTAAAGAAGAACGATCTTGTGGATCACCATATCTGTTTACTGCTAACGGTTCTGTCTCTTTGCCCCAATAAACATCTTTTTCAGGTTCCCATATATCTTCTCTACCAAAAGAGAAACCAAAAGTTTTAAATCCAGCATGCTCATAAGCCATAGTTCCAGCTAAAACCATAAGATCAGACCAGCTTAATCTATTTCCATATTTTTTTTTGATTGGCCAAAGAAGACGTCTTGCTTTATCTAAGTTTGTATTGTCTGGCCAAGAGTCCTGGGGAGAAAATCTATGAGATCCCACATCGGGTCTTCCATCAAATTCTCTATAAGTTCCAACTTGGTGCCAAGTTAATCTTACCATAAGGCCACTATAAGTTCCTAGATCTGCTGGCCACCATTCTTGACTTTCGGTCATTAACTTTAGCAAATCTTTTTTGAGTGCTTTAAAATTTAATTTTTTCACTTCCTTTTTGTAATTAAATTTTGGTAAGGGATTAGTTTTTGTGTCGTGTTGATGTAAAATATCAAGATTAATACTATTTGGCCAAAGCCGCGAAGTGTT